>OHCJ01000168.1_pt1 | contig 21386 bp, 10 predicted proteins | sample 1566821 | NCBI WGS metagenome assembly OHCJ01 (sample SAMEA3879545, study PRJEB24766) | human gut metagenome | biome: human-associated habitat; feature: feces | place: USA | collected 1985/1987 | reverse complement strand
GGCCGGGACTGGGCTATCTTGCCCAGAGCACGGCCCGCGCCGCCGAGACGCGGACGCTGGTGAAGAAGCTGCTCACCGGCTTTTCGGGCAGTGCGGTGCTGGATGCCGATGGCCTCAACGCCGCCGCCAGCCTCATGAACGCGGGTGAGGAACTGCCGCGCCCGGCCAAAGAGCTGATTTTGACGCCCCACCCGGGGGAGATGTCCCGGCTGACGGGGCTTTCGGTGGAGGCCGTTCAGGCCGACCGGGAGGGTGTCGCCCGGCGGTATGCCGCTCAGTGGAATGCGGTGGTGGTGCTGAAAGGGGCGCGGACCGTGGCCGCCGCCCCGGATGGCCGCGTCTGCGTCAACCCCACCGGCAATCCCGGTCTTGCCCGGGGCGGGAGCGGCGATGTGCTGGCCGGTATGATGTCGGCCCTGCTGGCCTGCGGCCTGTCCGCCTGCGAAGCCGCCGCCTGTGCGGTCTGGCTCCACGGTGCCGCCGCTGACCGTGCCGCCCGCCAAAAAGGCGAATACGGGATGCTCCCGCAGGATATTTTCGTACATCTGGGGCAGATGTTTGCGGAAAATGACCGTTGAAATGTGAAAAATAAAATGCAGAATCCATAAAATTTTGCGCTGATTTCCGTCGATAGATACAAAAGAGGTGTTGAATATGGTTGAAAAGTTGGAAAAAATCATTTCGCAGAGCCAGAACATCGTCTTTTTCGGCGGTGCGGGCGTGTCCACCGAGAGCGGCATCCCGGACTTCCGCAGTGTGGACGGCCTCTACCATCAGAAATACGATTACCCGCCCGAGACGATCTTGAGCCACACCTTCTGGGAAGAGCGCCCCGAGGAGTTCTACCGCTTCTACCGCGATAAGCTCATCGTCAAGGGAGCAAAGCCCAACGCGGCGCATCTGCGTCTGGCAAAGCTCGAGCGGGAGGGCAGGCTGAAAGCCGTCATCACCCAGAACATCGACGGCCTCCATCAGGCGGCAGGCTCCAAGACGGTGTACGAGCTCCACGGCAGCACCCTGCGCAACTACTGCGTCAAGTGCGGCGCGTTCTACGATGTGGACTTCATCGCCAACAGCACCGGTGTGCCGCGCTGCCCCAGATGCGGCGGTATCATCAAGCCGGACGTCGTCCTCTACGAAGAGGGGCTGGATGAGCAGGTATTGTCCGGCGCGGTCTCGGCCATCCGCCGCGCTGATACCCTCATCATCGGCGGTACCAGCCTTGTGGTCTACCCGGCGGCGGGGCTCATCCGGTACTTCCGGGGCGACCACCTCGTGGTCATCAATATGCAGCCCACCAATGCGGACGCCGAGGCCGATCTGTGCATTGCAAAGCCCATCGGACAGGTGCTCAGCGAGGACGTTGTGGTGGAGGAGTGAAGCATGGGAGCCTCCGGCAGTGCCGGAGGCTCCCATTTTGTCTGCAAAGTTATCAGTCGATGGTCGTCTTCGTCCGTCCCACGCCCAGCACGGCGGTGGAGATCTTCTTCCAGCTGTTGCAGCCGCAGACGCCGTCGGCGCGCAGGCTGGTGCGCCGCTGGAAGCCCTTGAGGGCTTCTTCCGTCCGGCTGCCGAAGATGCCGTCGATGCGGTTCCCGGTCTGGTAGCCCAGCGTCGAGAGGGCATCTTGGAGGATCATGACGTAGCAGCCCCGGCTGCCCCGGCGGAGGGTGGGGTAGCCTGCCGTGGTGCCTCTGCAGGCAGGCGTGCCGTAGCGCCGGTCGAAGTGGACCCATGTGGGGGTCTGGCTCAGCGGCTCGACATAGCCCCACGCCCCGGTGGAGCGGGCGGCGTTGTAGATGGCGGTGCGCTGGGTCCGGCTGAAGCTCTGCCCCACATCGAAGGCCACGCCGGCATAGTGCTGGCTGCGGGTGCCGTGGCCTCCCTCCCAGATGCGGCGGAAGGCGTATCCCACCGGGATGCCCCTGCCGTATTTGCGGCGGGTGAGGTTCCACGCTTCCATTGCCGCGATGGTCGTCCAGAGCACCGGGCTGTTCGATTTGCCCCGGAACTCCCGCACGGTCAGAGTCCTGCCGGTGCTGTAGGGCATGGGGTCGTTCTCGCGTAGACTCGAATAGGTGTAGACTCTGTTCTCGTAGGCGTCATAGACCAGTAAGCGTGCCATCTCTCATCCCTCCTCGGTGCAGTTGTCGCAGGCAGTATGGCTCTGGGCGCGGAGTGCGGCCCAGGTGGGCCGGTCCACGACGCCGTTTGGCTCAAGGCCCGCCCGCTGCTGCGTGTCTTTTACAGCGGCGGTGTCCTCCGGGCCGAAGACAGCGTTGTCGGCGACGTAGTCCTCCTCGCAGTAGAGCTGGGAGCGGTCATTGAGCCAGCCCTCGATGAGGCGGACGTCAGCGCCCACGCTGCCCTCCTTCATGGCCCGGTCCGGGTAGTCCGGCCCCTGCCCGGGATTCCGGTCGGGGTTGGGGGTGAAGGCCGCCAGCTGTAAGCTCAGGGCTTCCACTGCTGTCCACGTCTCGGCGTCTGCCACGCCGGTGGCGGGCAGGCCCAGAAGCTCCTGCGCGCTGGCGGTGGCGTTCGCGGTCTCCTGTGTGTACTGGCTGGAAAGCGCGGGGGACGCCACACTGTCGTAGTAGTAGGCGATGCGCTGCAAAAGCAGGGTGTAGTAGAGCACGGCACTGCTGTCGGTGCCGACGGTGAGCGGTGTGCCGGGGTAGGGGAGACGCTTGAGGGTGACCACCGGCCCGGACGAGCGGAGGGCCGACGCTTTGCCGTAGAGCGAATCCCATGTCTTCCGGCCTACGATGCCGTCCGCCGCCAGCCCGGCGAACCGCTGGTAGGCCCGCACGGCGGCCTCGGTGGCCGCGCCGAAACGGCCGTCGATGGAGACAGAGGGAATGCTGCTCTGGTAGGCGCTCATGAGGTAGAGATAGAATTGCAGCTCCCGGACGGCGGTGCCGGTGGAGCCATTGCGCAGCACGCCCGGGTACTCGCCGGGCCGCAGGCTGGGCGAAAGCAGGCGGTTGGCGATGTCGTTGTAGACTTCGTAGAGCTTGTTCCATGTCGTCCGGCCCACGACGCCGTCGCTGGTGAGGCCGAAGTAGGTTTGGAACCGCCGCACGGCCGCTGCGGTAGACGAGCCGAAGATGCCGTCCACGGTGACATTGTTGAGACGGGAATAGACCGTCCGCGCGATCTTCAGCCAGAACTGCACCAGCCGGACATTCTGGCCGCTGCTGCCCTGGCGCAGGGCGGTGCCGGGGTAGGCGTTGGGGGTGCCGTTGTCGGACTGGATGCTGCGGAACTGGTCGTACAGCTCGGTCCATGTGGTGCGGCCCACGATGCCGTCCACCGTCAGGCCGTAGCGCCGCTGGAACGCCCGGACAGCCGCCGCTGTGCCGCTGCCGTAGACGCCGTCCACCGTGACAGAGGGAATGCTGCTCTCATACTGAGCCAGCGTACTCAGCCAGAACTGCATCTGCTCTACCTTGCTGCCGGTGGAGCCCTGTTTGAGGACGCTGCTGCCGAAGTTCCATGAGCCGTCCGAGAGGGTGCCGCTGAAGGTCTCGCCTTCACTGGTCAGCTCGGCGAGGTCCTTCACCGAGACATAGATATAGCTGATCTTATACCAGGTGCTGCGGCCCACCACGCCGTCGGCGGTGAGATTGAACTGCTTCTGGAACTTTTTGACCGTCTCGGTCATCTTGCGGCCGAAGATGCCGTCCACCGTCAGCAGGCCGAGGAAGGGGTAGTCCTTGGTGATGCGGTTGAGCTGCCGCTGCAGGGTGAACACCGCCGCTCCGGTGCTGCCCTGCCGCAGAGGGCTCCCGGGGTAGCTCTGGGGGATGGATTGGATGTTGTTGGTGCGGATGATCTCGATGTTGCTGCCGTAGTAGTATTTGAGGATGCTCAGTGCGCTGCGGCCCTGATTGGCCAGCGTGACGGTCCCCCACTGCTTGAGGCCGGGGCAGGTGACGGATTTGCCGTCGCAGTACTCGGCGTAGTAGGGGTTCACGGTGCCGGTCTTGCGGATATAGGTGTTGAAGATGTCGTCCGTCAGCCGCACCATGACGTCGAACACCGTCCGGCCATGGACGTAGTATTGGTCGTAGCTGGTGGAGTTGGTGATGTTGAAACTGTAGCCCTTGCTGGGGTACCACTCGGTGTAGATGCGGTTGAGAGCCAGCGAGATCTGGCAGTGGATGTTGGCCCGCAGGGCCTGCTCGGGCCACGGGGAGCAAAATAACCCAACTGGCCAAAGCTGCCTGCCCGGACTGCTGCAAGGCACGGAGCAAGATGCAGGAACTGGTCCGGGCGGCATCCTCGACGGCCTTTTTGTCAAGGGATAATAATAGAGCATAAGCAGGATTCACAAGCATGAACCCTTGAAATGCTTCTGTTATAATGTTACATATACATACTGTATGCGTTGGTATATATACTGTTCAAAAAAGCTGCATCGACTGGCGCAAAGAAATCGGACACGCGCTGCTTTTATGAATCAACATATGAAATTTTATTGAAAATCCATCATGGCGGTGGTAAAATAATCCTATAGTTCTGTCATGCTGTATCGATGCCTTTTTGTGGTATTCGGGAGTGCAGAACGGCAGCTGCCCAAGAGTTGTGAGGGAAACGATTTGATGAACAAAAGAACATTGCACCGCCTTCTTTCTGCGTTTGCGGCATTGGTGATAGGTCTATCTGTGCTGACCGGCTGCGGAACAAAAACCGCCGAAAATGTGGAAAAGCAGGAGGATGCTCAGACCATTCAGGTGTATCTGTGGACGAATAACCTGTACGAAACCTATGCGCCCTATATCCAGTCCCAGCTGCCGGATGTAAATATTGAATTCATCGTAGGAAACAACGATTTGGATTTTTACAAGTTTTTGCAGGAGAACGGCGGTCTGCCGGATATCATCACCTGCTGCCGCTTCTCGCTGCACGATGCGGCTCCCTTGAAGGACAGCCTGATGAACCTTGCCTTAACCAACGAAGCGGGCGCTGTGTACAACACCTACCTCAACAGCTTCAAAAACGAGGACGGTAGCGTGAACTGGCTGCCGGTCTGCGCGGATGCCCACGGCTTTGTGGTCAACCGCAGCCTTTTTGAGCAGTACGGTATCCCCCTGCCTACCGATTACGCAAGCTTTGCGGCAGCCTGTCAGGCGTTTGAGAAGGTGGGCATCCGCGGCTTTACCGCCGATTACACCTACGACTACACCTGCATGGAAACGCTGCAGGGGCTTTCCGCTGCCGAGCTTACCACGACGGAAGGGCGCAAATGGCGCACTGCTTACAGCGACCCTGCCAGCACCGCACGGGTGGGTCTGGACGACACCGTGTGGCCGGGGGCATTTGAGCGGATGGCGCAGTTCATTCAGGATACCCACCTCACAGCGGATGACCTCGAGAACACCTACGATGACGTGACCGGGATGTTCCGGAACGGAGAAGCTGCCATGTACTTTGGCAGCTCCGCCGGTGTCAAGGTGTTTCAGGATGAGGGCATCGACACGACCTTCCTGCCCTTCTTCAGCCAGAACGGCGAAAAGTGGATCATGACCACCCCCTATTTCCAAATCGCTCTGAACCGTGACCTCGAGCAGGACACCGCGCGCCGCGAAAAAGCCATGAAGGTGCTGAACGTCATGCTCTCCGAGGAGGCGCAGAGCCGCATCGTTGCCGACGGGCAGGACCTGCTGAGCTACAGCCAGAACGTCCCCCTGCGCCTGACCGAGTACATGAAGGATGTGCGCGATGTGGTGGAAGAAAACCACATGTATATCCGCATCGCCTCCAACGATTTCTTTACCGTCTCCAAGGACGTTGTCTCCAAAATGATTGCGGGCGAGTACACGGCACAGCAGGCTTATCGTGCGTTCAATGCCCGGCTTCTTGCCGAAGAAACGCCTGCCGATGACGAGATCGTGCTGACCTCCGGGAAGAGCTGCTCCAATGTCTTCCACGCAAACGGCGGCAGCGCCTCCTTCTCCGTTATGGCGAACACGCTGCGGGGCGTTTATGGCACCGATGTGCTGCTTGCCACCGCAAACAGCTTTACCGGCAGTGTGCTGCAGGCAGATTATAACAAGAAAATGGCCGCTTCCATGATCATGCCCAACGGTCTGATGTCCCGCCAGCGCACCATGACCGGCGCAGAGCTGAAGGAGACCGTCCGCGCCTTTGTGGAGGGCTGCGAGGGAGGGTTTGTACCCTTCAACCGCGGCTCTCTGCCGGTGGTCAGCGGCATTGCCGTGGAGGTCAAAGAGGCAGGCGGCAGCTATACCCTGACCGGCATCACCCGGAACGGACAGCCGCTGGGGGACGACGACACCGTTACCGTGACCTGTCTGGCAGCGGAGAAACAGATGGAAGCGCTGCTTGCGAGCGAAAGCGGCACGTCTTTGGAGGGAGATACATGGGTAAAAAACAGATGGCGCGATCATCTCTCCGGCGGCGGCGCAGCGCTTGCAGAGCCTGAAAACTACATGACACTGAGGTAAGCGGGATGGAAGACGAAAAGCACGAATCCAAACGAAACTGCCATCCCCGGCAAAAGTGGCTCCCTGTTGCCGCCATCCTTCTTCTGGTCTTGCTGATAGCAGGTTTCAGCGTTCGGTACATCTCGTTTGTGTCCCAGACCATCTATCAGGAAAGTACCTCGCATCTGGAAGAGGTGCTGCATAAATCCAACAATATGCTGAAAGAGATGGTGCGCAAGAACCTGACCTATCTGCATCTGTACAACGGCTTTCTGGAAACTACCTCGGATGAGGCCGAAATACAGGCGTATATCGGGGCGGCACAGCAGGAGGCTGGGTTTGCCGAATTCTACTTTCTTACCTATGACGGCAACTACATGACCGTGACCGGGGAGACCGGCTATCTTGGCCTGCAGACCAATCTGGACGAAAAGCTCGCTCACGATGAGGATATCGTCGTGAACACGGCGCTGCCCGGCAAGCCCCAGATGCTGGCGTTCATCTGTCCCGAAACGCAGGGCAGCTACCGGGGCTTTGCCTACGATGCCGTTGCCATCTCTTATTATAATGATGCGGTGCTTAGATTGCTGGACAGCTCTGCCTTTGAGGGCAATGCCAGCAACTATGTCATCTACCCGGATGGGCGGGTGGTCATCGACAATTCCGTAAACCGCAAGGAGACCATTTACAATTTCATTGCGATGCTGCGCGACCATTCCGACCTTTCCGAGGCGCAGATCCTGGATCTGTCCAATGCCTTTGCGCAGGGCAGCAGCGGAAACATGAAGATCAAACTGGGCGACATCAGCTATTATCTGGTCTACGAGGACACGGCGGTCCAGAGCTGGACGATGGTGGGGCTTGTCCCGGTCAAAATCGTCAATGCCAATCTGGATAAGCTGTGGTTCCATACGATACAGATCGCAGCGGGCATCGCCGCAGGTCTTGCGGTGCTGGCCATTCTGCTCATTGTGCGCAGAAGCCATGCCGCACTGCGCCAGAAGAACACCAAGCTCCTGTACCGGGATGAATTGTTCCAGAAGCTCTCGCTGAACGTGGACGACGTTTTCCTGATGCTGGACGCAGAGACCTCCAAGGTGGATTATGTCAGCCCGAACATTGAGCGGCTGCTGGGCATCCCGTGGAGAGAAGTCCGGCAAAATGCCTTTGCTCTGGACAAGCTGGGCGCCCCGGAGCAGGGCAAAAACTTTCTGGATGGGCTTCTTAGCGGGCAGCAGCGGGAATGGGATCTCGAGTTTGAGCATCTGGAAACCAAAGAGCGCCGCTGGTTCCATAACATCGCCATAGGCAGCGAGGTGGAGGGCAGGACCAAATACATCCTTGTCATGTCCGACCGCACCGCCGACAAACAGGTGAATCAGGCGCTTTCGGATGCCGTTGCCGCCGCCGAGACTGCCAACCGCGCCAAGAGCACCTTCCTTTCCAATATGTCCCACGACATCCGCACCCCCATGAACGCCATCATCGGCTTTACCACACTGGCGATCAGCAATATCGACGACAAGGAGCGGGTGAAGGATTATCTGGCCAAGACCCTTGCTTCCAGCAGCCATCTGCTCTCCCTCATCAACGATGTGCTGGATATGAGCCGCATCGAAAGCGGAAAGCTCCATCTGGAAGAGGTGGAAGTCAACCTTTCGGAGGTGCTGCACGATCTGAAAACCATCGTCAGCGGGCAGATCTACGCAAAACAGCTGGAGCTTTATATGGACGCGATGGATGTGACCGACGAGGATGTCTACTGCGATAAGACCCGGCTGAACCAGATCCTGCTGAACCTGCTGTCCAACGCCATCAAGTTCACCCCGGCGGGCGGCACGGTCTCGGTGCGGGTGCGCCAGCTTGCCGGGCAGGTGCGCGGTTGCGGACAGTACGAGTTCCGCATCAAGGACAACGGCATCGGCATGAGCCCGGAATTTGCCAAAAAAATCTTTGAGCCGTTTGAGCGGGAGCGCACCTCCACGGTCAGCCGTATCCAAGGCACCGGCCTTGGCATGGCCATCACCAAAAACATCGTGGATATGATGGGCGGCACCATTGAGGTGCAGACATCGCAGGGCAAGGGCAGCGAGTTTATCATTCGTGTGCCGCTGCGGGTGCAGGCAGAGCACCGCCCGGTGGAAAAGATCACCGAGCTGGAAGGCCTGAAGGCTCTGGTGGTGGACGACGATTTCAACACCTGCGACAGCGTGACAAAGATGCTGGTCAAGGTGGGAATGCGCGCGGAGTGGACCCTTTCCGGCAAGGAAGCGGTGCTGCGCGCGCGGCAGTCCATCGAGATGAGCGATGCCTACCACGCCTATATCATCGACTGGCGGCTGCCGGATATGAACGGCATCGAGGTCACCCGCCAGATACGCAGCCTGAACGATGATACCCCCATCATCATCCTGACGGCCTACGACTGGTCTGACATTGAGGTGGAGGCAAAGGCCGCCGGTGTGACCGCCTTCTGCGAAAAGCCCATGTTCATGTCCGACCTGCGCGAGACCCTGATGAGCGCCCTCGGCCAGAAGCTGACAGATGCATCGCAGGAGCTTCTGCCGGAAAAGAACGCCGACTTCAAGGACAGACACATCCTGCTGGTAGAGGACAACGAGCTGAACCGCGAGATCGCGCAGGAGATCCTGCGCGAGTACGGCTTCCGGGTCGATACGGCGGAAAACGGTGCCGCAGCGGTGGAAAAGGTGAGCACCGCAGCGCCGGGCAGCTATGATCTGGTGCTGATGGATGTGCAGATGCCGGTGATGGACGGCTACACCGCCACCCGGAAGATCCGCGCACTGGATGACCCTGCCCGGGCAAAGCTCCCCATCCTTGCCATGACCGCCAACGCCTTCGACGAGGACCGCCGCAATGCCCTGGAAAGCGGCATGAACGGCTTTTTGTCCAAGCCCATCGTGATCGGCGATCTCGTGCAGGAGCTGCGCAAAATTTTGTGAGCCAAACGCCTGTCAGACAGAAAAGAAATAAAGCACCCGCAGCATTCGCTTCCAGAGGTCAAGAGCCTCTGCGAAGCCTGCTGCGGGTGCTTTTGCTTTTGTCGGCTGGCAGCCGTTATGATTTCAGTACATCTGCAAGGACCTGCAGCAGATGCGGAATATCCAGCGGCTTTGCAATGTGGCCGTCCATACCGGCCTTCAATGCATTCTGACGGTCTTCTTCAAAGGCGTTTGCCGTCATTGCAAAGATGGGAATGCCTGCCTTTGCAGCATCCGGCAGGGCGCGGATCTGCCGCGTTGCCTCGTAACCGTCCATCTTGGGCATCTGGATGTCCATTAAGATCAAATCGTACTGCCCGGGGGCCGCCTGCTTCATCTTCTGGACAGCGATCTCGCCATCCTCAGCAGTGTCTACCGCAAAGCCCGCTTCCTTCAGGATCTCCAGCGCGAGCTCACGGTTCAAGGCATTGTCCTCCACCAGCAAAAGCTTCTTTCCCTTGAGCTCAGCGGCATCTGGCTGCGCTGGCTTACAGGCAGGCTCTGCACCGTACGGTTCTGCCAGAACTCTGCGCAGTTCGGAAAGGAACAGCGGCTTTTCGCAGAAGGCGGTCACTCCGGCAGCGCGGGCTTCCTCTTCAATATCCGTCCAATCGTAGGCCGTCAGAATGATGATAGGGCAGCTTTTCCCGATCAGCTTGCGGATCTGCCGCACGACCTCGATGCCGTTCATATCGGGGATGAGCCAGTCGATGATGTAGACGCTGAATTCGTCGCCCTGCTCCATGGCGTATCGGGTGCGGATCACCGCTTCCCGGCCGGAGATCGTCCACTCCGGCCGCATCCCGATCTTGGACAGCATGGTGCTGACGCTCAGGCAGGTGTCGGTATCGTCGTCTGCTACCAATGCGCGCAGCCCTTCCAGCTGCGGGAGCTGCTTGGGCTCCACCCTTTGTCCGCTGAGTGCGAAGCAGAGATCTACGATGAATTCGCTGCCCTTGCCCGGTTCACTTTCGATCGCGATGGTGCCGCCCATCATATCCACGATGTTCTTGGTGATGGACATGCCCAGGCCGGTACCCTGAATGCCGCTGACGGTGGAGCTTTCCTCCCGGCTGAACGCCTCAAAGATGTGCTTCTGGAACGCTTCGCTCATACCAATGCCATTGTCCTTGATGCGGAACTCATAGCAGCCACGGCCCTTGGGCGCACCGTTCTTCTGGGCGATGCGGATGCTGATCGTACCGCCTGTGGGAGTGAACTTGATGGCGTTGGACAAAATGTTCAGCAGAATCTGGTTCAGCCGCAGCGGGTCGGTGATGATGTCCTCGTTCTCCACGTCCATGGTATCGATGAAAAGCGACAGCCGCTTTGCCGAAACATCGGGTTGGATGATGGAGCGCACATCGTGGACGAGGTCCGGCAGATGCACCGCTTTTTCTTCAATTTTTACTTTTCCGCTCTCGATGCGGCTCATATCCAGCACATCATTGATGAGGGAAAGCAGATGCTGGCTGGAGGTAGAGATCTTTTTCAGGTAATCCAGCACCTGCTCCTTATTATCAATATGGGTCGCAGCCAGCGAGGTGAAGCCGATGATGGCGTTCATGGGGGTGCGGATATCGTGGCTCATATTGAACAGGAACTCCCGCTTGGCACGGTTTGCCGCACCCTCGTGCTGGAGTGCAATCTCCAGTTTGCGGTTCTGTTCCTCCAGCTGAGCCTGATACTTCTTCTCCTGCTCTTTCTTCTGCTGCTCCATCTCCTGCACGGAGCGTCTGCGCAGCACCCGAAGGACCATTACAAGCAGGATGTAACCGGCCAGCGCCATCAAAATCAGCGGAAACGATTCACGGAAGACGGATCTTTCATCCGTATACGCGTAGAGATCGAAAGACCTTCCGTGGCAGTACATTCCAACATAGCAGCCGGAGCCGTTCCAATCGTGGGTATGGGTCAGCGTTTCGGCAGCCCCGGCTTTGCGGATCTCCCGCACCGGCAGACTGTCCGCAGCATCCTGCCCGATGAGCTCCGGGCGGTTGGAGGCAATGACCTGATTGTTCTGCACGATGAACAATGTGCCGCTGGTCTCAACCGAGTAGCCGTCCAGTACGCTCTGGATGGACAAGGCCGTTCCCTCTACAAATTCTGCCGGGGTATAGCGGTAGGCAAGCAGGATGACCTCTTTGCTTTCTGCCCGGTGTGCCGCAACATCCACGGCAGACCCATCCTCCAGCAGGATCCGCTTCAGATAGGTCTTTTGCGGGTAAGAGAAAACGTCCAGAACGGCATCATTCTTGAGCGGTTCTCCAAACCGGGCATAGCCGATGCCGTTGGTTGTGGATTCGCACAGGAGCGTACCGTCCGGGGCCAGAACCGAAATGCCTGTGAGCCAGAGCAGCTCTGCCTGCCTGCTCAGGCACTGCGGGTCGGAAAGGTCGAGCGCAGGGTCCTGTGCCAGCTGATGCACCGATACCGCCGTGCGGCGGAGCGCTTTGGCCACGACCGTATCGTTGTGCTTTTCAAAGCTGGTGGACTGGGATTTGACAAAATCAAGGATCTGGCAGAAACGAGCCTCCGTTGCACGCAGTGCCTGCCAACTCGAGAAAAAAACGACGCCGGCCATAAAAAGCACGCCGATGACCAGATAGAGCCCCCATCTCCATGTATCTGAGATGGTTCTGTTTTTACATGCCAATGGTGTCTACCTCCAGATACTGCGAAGCATGTTCCAGATACTTGCTAAGGATCTGCTCCAGTGTGCCGTCTGTGCGCATCTGCGCAAGAACAGCGTTCAGCTGGATGTCCAGCCCGCGGCTGTCGTTTTTGGCAAAGGCGATGCCCAGCCCGGTGACCAGCAGCGGTTCTTCGAGGATGCGGAACTCCACGGAATTGTCCTTCATGTATTGCAGGATGGCCGTCTCATGGGCAGCGATGGCATCCACATAGCCGCAGGCCAGCATCGCATACTGCACGCTGCGGTCTTCGGTGCTGAACACCTCGACGGTCTGCGGGATGCGCGGGTCGGAGCCGCTGAGAAAGATCTCCTCCGGCTTGCCGGTGCTCTGCACGGCGATGGTCTTTCCGGCAAGGTCGCCGAGTGTCCGGATGCTGCTGTCGGCATCCACCGCAGCCACCTGACGGCTCACCATGTAGGGTCCCGCCCAGCGGTATACCTCCTCGCGCCCATCCATGGAAAAGCAGCCCCAGATGCAGTCGATGGTGCCGCTTTCCACCAGAGCTGTTTTTTGCTCCCAATCGATCGGTTCAAACCGGGCAGCATATCCCATGCGGCGGAAGGCTTCGGTGGCGATCTCCACGTCGATCCCGGCGGGAACGCCGTCATTGTTCAGATAAATATAGGGCGGATAGGTATCGCTTCCCACAATGAGCTGCGGAAGACTGCTGTCCTTCGCGTTCGTTCCGCCGCAGGAAGTCAGACTGCCGACGGCAGCAGATGCCGCCAGCAGGGTGCAGCCGCGCAGAAATGCACGGCGTGAGATTCTGTGTTTCATTTGGGCTTTTTGTTCTCCTGTTTTATTGCATCCATTGCTCAGTTGCGCTGCTGTAATTCTTCTTTCAGGTCAGCCTGAATATCCGTCAGGCACTGCAGCAGCAGCGGGTTGAACGCTCCGCACTCGCCGTTCAGGATCATCTGCACGGCTTTTTCGTGGGAGAAGGCTTTTTTGTAGCAGCGTTCGCTGGTCAGTGCATCGTACACATCAGCCAGCGAGACCAGTTGTGCGCTGATGGGGATCTCATCGCCCTTCAGCCCATCCGGGTAGCCGCGCCCATCCCAGCGTTCGTGGTGCCAGCGGGCGATCTCGTAGGCCGTTTGCAGCAGCGGCTGCTCTGCAAAATTATCCAGATCATGCAGCATCTGGGCTCCCAGCATGCTGTGGGTCTTCATGACCTCGAATTCCTCCGGGGTCAGTCTGCCGGGCTTGTTGAGGATCTTTTCGTCAATGCCGATTTTTCCGATGTCGTGCAGGGCAGAAGCCAGCGGGATCATATCCTGCTGTTCCGCAGTGATCGAGTATCTGCTGCTCTCCAACAGACGGCGGAGCAGCAGCTCGGTGATGATACGGATGTGCCGCACATGGGCGCCGCTTTCGCCGTTGCGGAATTCTACGATATGGCTCAGTACACCCACCAGCATATCCGTGTTATTTTCACGGGCGCGGATCTGCTCAGAGACCATCTGCACCAGCCGCCGCTGCTTGGCGTACAGCTTGATGGTGTTGGTCACACGGCGGTACACGATACGAGCATCGAAGGGGCGATTGACATAATCACTTGCGCCCAGCTCATAGGAACGCCGGATCGTCGCATCGGAGTCCTCGCTGGAGATCATAATGACCGGGATATCCTCGATGGTGTGGTTGGTATTCATGGCTTTCAGCACTTCAAAGCCGTCCATAACGGGCATATTGATGTCCAGCAGCACCAGTGCAATGTTTCCGGCCTCTGCCTGCAATTTTTCCATGCATTCCCGTCCGTTTTCAGCTTCCAGAATGTGGTAACTATCCCCCAGGATCTCTGTCAGCATCATGCGGTTCATTGCGGAGTCATCCACAAGTAAGATCTGTGGCTTGTTCTGCAAAAGTTTTTCCAAAGCCGCCAGGTTATGCCCCGGAACCTCCACCATGACGGCATTCTTGCGGCACTTTGCCTGATACATCAGCCGGTCCGCCCGGCGAACCGCATTCTCCATCGGGTCGGTGATGGCCTGCATCGTTCCGCCGATGCTCAGTGAGAGGCGAAAATGCGAATAACCGGGTACAGCAGCCTGCTGCACGGCGGCTCTGATCTGCTCCAGCTTGGCTTGCAGGATGTCGCTCGGAATGCCGGGCAGCACCAGCAGAAATTCATCCCCGCCGTAGCGGATGAGCAGGTCCGACTTCCGGATGCAGGACTGGATAGCGTTTGCCACCGTTTTCAGTGCCATATCTCCGGCGTAATGTCCATAGGTGTCGTTGCAGATCTTGAAATCGTCCACATCCATCAGCGCGATGCCTGCGGGGCCGATGGTTTTGCGGGCAATTTCTTCGTAATAGCGGCGGTTGTAAATTCCTGTCAGCGGATCCCGATAAAGCTCGTCTTTGAGCTGCTGCTCCCGTGCAGCGCGCTGTCGGGCTGTTTCGTCCTCCGATACTTTCTGATTTTCGGTCAGTTGTTTCAGCGCCTGCTCCGCTGCGGCAAGAGCGGCTCCCTGTTGATGAAGTTTTTTCAACAGCTGCTGCTCACGCGCTTTGTAATATTCCTCGATCTCGGAAAGTGTATTCACGTTCTGACCCTCTTCTACATCATTTACATCATTTGTGTGTTTCATCTGCGGAAACGCGCTTTTCCGCTATTTTTTTAATGGGGAGGGGTAACGCGGAAGCGTTTTACGGTCTGTTCCAGTGCTGCAATGTCCACGGGTTTGGAGAGATGTTCATCCATGCCGGCTTCCTTGCTCTTTTGCATATCCTCAAGGAAGGCGTTGGCGGTCATGGCAAGGATGGGGATGGTTTTGCCCAGCGGATTTTCGCCATTGCGGATGCGGCGGGTGGCCTCCAGGCCGTCCATCACCGGCATCTGCACGTCCATCAAAATCATGTCGTACTCGCCGGGCTTGACGCTGGCAAAGGCATCCACGATCTCCTGCCCGTTGGAGCAGACGGTGCAGCTTGCGCCCTTGGATTCCAGCAGCATTTCCAGAATTTCGGCGTTGATGGCGTTATCCTCGGCGCAGAGGAACTTCATGCCGGACAGGGGAGAAGTTTCTTCTGCTTCCTCCGGCAGAGCCTGCACCTTCTGCGCATGATCCGACTCCGTATCAATGGGAAATTCCAGCACGACCTCAAAGCGGGTACCCCTGCCGGGGGCGCTCTCCACGCTGATGGAGCCGCCCATCAGGTCTACGATGCTCTTGGTGATGGCCATGCCAAGGCCGGTGCCCTGCACCTTGTTGGTGCCGGATTTTTCCTCGCGGGTAAAGGGGTCAAAAAGGGTCTTTTGGAACTCCTCGCTCATGCCGATGCCGTCATCCTGTACCACAAAGCGGTACCGGGCGAAGTGCTCGTTCCGGGGCAGCTCCTCCACCTCCAACCGGATATGCCCGCCCTTGGGCGTATATTTGACCGCGTTGGAGAGGATGTTCATCAGCACCTGATTCAGGCGGTTGGGGTCTGCCAGTACGTTTTCGTGCTGCAGATGGCTCTCCACCGTAAAGGTCTGGCTGCGCTGACCTGCCTGTTGGCGGATGATGCTGTCCAGCTGGCTGATCTGCTTGGGAAGGTTCATTTTTTCCACATTCAGGGTGGTCTTGCCGCTCTCGATGCGGCTCATATCCAGAATATCATTGATGATGCCCAGCAGCAGCCGGCCGGAAGTTTCCAGCTTGCCCAGATGCTCGGCCAGTTTTTCCGGCTGGTGCAGCTCGTTTTTCATCAGGGTGGTAATGCCGATGATGGCGTTCATGGGGGTACGGATGTCGTGGCTCATGTTGGAGAGGAAGTCCGTCTTGGCCTTGCTGGCGCGCTCTGCGGACTGTAACGCCTCTGCGGCAGCATCCTGCGCCTGCCGCAGCTCATCGTTTACCTGCGTCAGATGGATGTTGTATTGTTCCAGACGGAGGTTCGCTTCTTTTTCGGCCCGCAGCTCTTGCTGCTGCTTTTGCCGCAGGAGAAACCAGCCGACGAAAACTGTTATGACCGAGAACACCATCGCAATGACGATGATGATGACCATGACGATGTTGACCAGCTTCTGCGTATTCACGGCCACATATTCTGCCGGAACAAGGAACGCCAGTGTCCACTGGGCGTTTTCCATCTGCTTCAGGGCGTAGAAATACTCAGTCCCATCCAGCACGGCGTTGGAATAGCAGGAGCCTGTGCGGGCAAGCCGCTCCTTTGCCCCCGCAAAGGAAGAGCCGTGCAGATAGGACATCCGAGAGAGGACGGTGTATACGTTGTGTCCCTTCAGCAGCTCGGTGTCATTGGCGTTGAACAGCTTGAAGCCGTCGTTATCCAGCACATAGACGCTGTTGTTGTTTTCGTAGGCGTCACAGCGGAAATAATCGTTCAGCTGGGTCATGCTCTGGGAGATGCCAAAGTAGCGCAGGGTGATCTCTTTTTCTCCGCTTTGCAGTGTGATGGGGGTGGAGAGCTGTTCCAGAAACACCATCCGGGAGTCGTCCTTGGTCAGCGAGTTGGAAACATAGTTGACCCGCTCCGGTGCGCTTTCCAGATAGTTCATTCCCCGCAGCAGCCCCATGCGGCCATACTCGGTATAATAATGTCCGGCAGTATCCACGGCTACCAGTTCGATCTGTTTTTCATGGTAATTGGAAAGCTCCGACAGCTTTTTCAGATAGCGGTAGAGGTCGGTATCGGTCTCCAGCGGGCTGTTGTACAAATAATTACACTGCACATCCACCTCGTCCCAGTGGGTGTCGATGACATCTTCCAGACTGCGGAACATCTGGTGGGTGACTTCCTCCATCTGGCTCAGCCGCTCATGGTAGACAAGGTTCTGGATGTAGGTCTGGCTCATGACAAAAAGGGTCAGGAGCGACACGATGATGACAAAGCCGAAGCCGCCAAACAGCCATTTATAGATTTTGTTGTTCACATCCGGTATCTCCTGTCCGTTTTGTTCAGCTCCATGCGGTATCTGCCCGGCTGATGGTGGTGTATGCGCCAAAGAAGGCTTTTGCGGCATCCATGCCCACCACGCCGCTGTCTGTGACCGTGGTCTCCGCAGCCAACTGGTCGCTCACACCGCAGATGGCCACCTGATAGGTCTTGCCCGCCTCCGGCTGCACCGGGCTTACCAGCACATAGGGGTAGCACTTGCCGTTGCCGTAGGCATCGTAACCAGAAGCAAGCAGGCCGCTGATCTGCTGCCCGGTCAGGGAAACGGTCTGGATGGTGCGGTTCCAGCCGGTGGGCAGAATGACCGAAAGGTCGTAATCCGTAATATCCTTGGCGTACAGCTTGGCCGCTACGCCGTGGTGGTTCTGATCGGTGGGGTTGCCGGGGATCCATGTGCTCAGCGAGACCAGCGCAAGGTCGCTGCCGGTAGCCTGTGCAAAGCAGCGCCCCACCAGCATGGCGCAGTCCTCCTGCGAAAGCTCCTCCGTAACGGTAGTGATGACATCCGGGGTGTCGTTCACCACACTGTCCTGATCCTCGTCCAGCTGACGGATGACATCCTCCATGGTGGCATTGCCCTTGATGAAATCCAGCATTTTAAGGCCGGTGGTCACGATGGTGTTTTCCCAGCCGGAGTAGATAAAGGGCGCGGTGTTGCCCACGTTCAGGGCATCGGCGATGTCGGCATAGTAGGTGCCGTCCGCTTTTGCGTCCTTGAAGGGCAGCAGGCTGCTTTTCAGCGCCGTTGCGGGCTGCAGAGCGCTGGTGCCTGCAACGGTGGAAAGCACACGCATCACCTTGAGCGCATCTTCCAGCTTCTGGGGGTCCTGCTCCAGCTTTTTATTCAGACCGTAGAAGCGGTTCACATTCAGCACAAAAACGTTCTGGGTGCCGTCCTCCGAGAGAAACGGCATCAGCCCGTATTTATCGGCGTTGCCGTCTGCCTCCACGATGCCGTTGGTGTTTCCGAGCAGAAACAGGGTGTTCCCCTCGGTCATCCTCTGCCGGGTCACATTGTCGTCAAGAGCGTCGCCGGAGTCGTTCAGCATCCCGATGTCCTTCCACTTCTGGACATAGGCCATCGCATGCATCATGCCGGGGGTATTGCTGACATTTGCCTTACCGGACAGATAATCCCGCTGCCACAGCCTGCCGTCCAGTGTGCCGAGGAAATCGGCTTCCGCAATGTTGCACAGGTACTGGAAACCGTAGCCCGGATACTGGATCTGCGGCAGACAGAGATCGACCCCGGCTTCCTTTGCCTCAGCAGCCAGTGCTTCCAGCTCAGCGAAAGAATTGGGCAGCTCCCAGCCGTATTTCTTCAGCAGGGTCTTGTTGTAGGTGATGCCGTAGCAGTTGTAGGTCGAGGGCAGCAGGTAGATGGCACCGTTGTCGAACACGTCCTGCAGACGGGACTCCACATAGTTGTCGGTAAAATCGTAGCCGGAAAGGTCCAGCAGTTTGTCGGAGACCAGATCGGTCCGGGGGTCGTAGTAGGTCAAGGTGCAGACGTCCGGCAGGTCGCCCGCCGCAAACATATTCTGCAGACAGGTGGTGGTGTTATCGCCGCTGTAGGGCACGACCTCGATGTTCACTTCCGGGTAAACGCTGTGTACCTGCTCAATAAAGGCTTCTATCTCCTTATAAGGTGCCATAAAGGTGATGGCTTCGTGAGCATCGTCTTTTTTAGCCGTTTCGGTCTTAGTGCCGCCGCAGGCGGTCAGTGCTGCCGCTGCCGCAGTAATGCCGCAGACCTGCAAAAACGAGCGGCGGGAGATCTTTTTCATCATATAAATATACTTTCTCACATTTTCGGAAAGCAATACTGCGCAGGTGCAGTAGCGCAGTGCTGCCTTAGCTGTTCTTACACATCCCACAGGAACTCCGGCGCTTGCGGCCTGTCCGCACGGGGCTTTGCGCCGAGTTTCCATAAAATGACAGTATAATTGTACCATTGCGGCAAAGGCGTTTCAAGTTGATTTTGAACGTCTTGCAATATTTTGCATGAAAAATATGGAAAGTTCTGAATTTCGCTGACTGGAAATAGACTGAAGAGACACATATCACGACCAGATGGACCGAAAAGGGGGATTCGATGAAAAAAGCTCCTTTTATTCTGCACGAAAAATTTCGCTCGGACAACAACGAACAGCGCAAAGAACGGTTTCAAAAGGAATTTGAGCGATATATCATCGATGGATTGCTCAATGCCGTTCCTCCAAGCTCCTGTGCCTGATGCGGCATCCCTGAATTGGAAGGAGGGATGCGTTATGCTGCGCATGGATGCTCGTGTACAAAAAGAAGGGGGCAGATCATGAAAGCAGCAATTTATTGCCGCCTGAGCAAAGAAGATGAAGATAAAATTGGTGAATCGGAGAGCATTCAGAATCAAAAGTCGATGCTGCTCCAGTACGCTCTGGAAAACGGATTTGATATTTACCAGATCTATTCGGATGAGGACTATTCCGGCATCGACCGGAACCGCCCGGCGTTCAATTCGATGCTGCAAGCCGCAAGCGAACATCGGTTTGATGTGGTACTGGCCAAAACGCAATCCCGTTTCACCCGTGACATGGAGCTCGTGGAAAAGTATCTGCACGGAAAGTTCATGGAGTGGGGCGTCCGCTTCATTGCGGTGGTAGACCATGTGGATACCAACGATACCGCGAACAAAAAATCCCGCCAGATCAACGGCCTGATCAACGAGTGGTATCTGGAAGATCTGTCCACCAATGTCCGCTCGGTGCTTGACCACAAGCGGAAAGAGGGGCTGTTCATCGGCTCTTTTGCACGGTATGGATACTGCAAAGACCCAAATGCAAAAGGAAAACTCATCATCGACCCGGAAGCAGCCGACGTGGTAAGGCGGATCTTCTCCATGGCTCTTAACGGGATCGGCGCACACAAGATCGCACGCATCCTGAATGATGAAAAAATTCCAAGCCCAACGGCCTATAAGCAGCTGCATGGCATCCATTACCGCAGTGCATTGAAGAATACAAATGCGGCTCTTTGGAGCAGTCCCACCGTATATCAAATACTGCATGATCAGGTTTATATCGGAAATATGGTGCAGGGAAAGCATAAAAAGGTAAGTTACAAGTCTGAAAAGACGATTTGGCTTCCAAAATCGCAGTGGATCGTTGTAGAAAATACGCATGAAGCGATCATTGAGCGGGAAATGTTTGAAATGGTCCAGAGGATGATGCAGGAGCGCACCCGGAGCGGCGAGAAGGGAACGATCCATCCTTTGGCACGGAAAGTAGTATGCAGCTGCTGCGGCTGTATCATGGAGCAGACTGGCCGTCAGCCGAGAGCGGATGGAACACAAAGACGCTATGTTCGCTGCCGGATGCACCAGCGCGCACCGGAAGTGTGCGGCAACAAGACCTGTACCGATATGGACGCCTTGGAGAATGCGGTACTGGAACGTATCCGGGCGTATGCGGCAGACTATTTTGACCCTGAAAAAGTTACCCTTCCAGAACAGGATGACCCCATCCGGCGGCGAGAGCAGGCCAGGCGCGACGAGCTGAAACGGTTGAAGAGCGAAGCAGCCCGGCGGCGCAAGGCCATGCAGGAGCTGTATCTGGATAAGGTGTCAGGTTTAATTGATGCCGTTCAGTTTTCTGAGATGAACCAGACCTTTCTGGAAGAAGTGAAAAAGGCAGAGACCCGGATCGGTACATTGGAAACGGAATTGGAACAACAGCAGGAAGAGACCGGTGGAGTCCAGACGCAGAGGCAGCGTGTCCGTGAACTGGCACAGGTTTCGCAGCTGACCCGCGAACTTGTTGTGCTGCTGGTCCATCGGGTCATCGTCAGCCCAAAAGATCCGCTTACCGGAGAACAAAAAATCACGATCGAATGGAATTTCTGAGCCGGCAGGCAGTTCGATTGCCCCGCTGGGCTGTTTTCGTCAGCCCAGGTCGGATACACCTCACTGGACGCCACGTTGGCGATATACCTGCGGAACGAGACGGTGACGTTCCGGGCCGAGGCGGCGGGCCTGCCGAGATGGACGGTAATATTTTTCGGGATGATGACCCGGTCCAGCACCCGCGGCACACAGGCGAGGAACGGGTTCGGGCCGCTGCCGCCGTCGCCGGTGAAGAGGCTGTGGGGTGGGATGACGATGGGGACGTTGGGGGTGTCCCGTATCTCCTCGGTGTCGGGTATCATCTCGGGCTGGGCCAGCGTCACCTGCCCGGGAAAGACCTGCACGCCCTGGATGCGGACGGTGCGGTAGCCGGTCTTGGAGGCCACGAGGTCACAGACCGCGTAGGGGGGCTGCGTGGTGTTGTTCTCGTCCAGCGAGAGAGCACAGGCGGGGG
>OHCJ01000158.1_pt1 | contig 22409 bp, 17 predicted proteins | sample 1566821 | NCBI WGS metagenome assembly OHCJ01 (sample SAMEA3879545, study PRJEB24766) | human gut metagenome | biome: human-associated habitat; feature: feces | place: USA | collected 1985/1987 | reverse complement strand
CAATATCCGTATCCGCCAGATTACTTAGGATCTCTCCGGTCTTAGTATCCCGGATCCTATAATCATACAAATTATTCAGCTGACCAAAGGAGCTTTCCAGGGTATTGAAGTGCTCTTCCAGGTATTCCCTGGTCTGTACTGCAAAGCTTCCCTGGGCTACATAGTCTTCGGGATCTTCTCCTTCCGGTATGGTGAGGTCCTCCGTATCTCCGTCCGCCATTTCTGCCCGCTTCTGGTCATCATTGAGCCATTCATTCCCATCCGTGGACTGCATATATAATTCTCCATAGCTTAAGGAAGTCTGGTGTTCTTTGTTGTACAGATCACGGTAGAGCAGATAGCAGTTCTGATACAGATAAGTAATCGTATTCGACGTCTCCAGCGGATCCGCAATGTATTGTTCATTTCTCCTGCTCTCCGCCCTGCGCTCGAAGATTCCGTAACAGGCGGTAAAAATGCCGGAAGCTGCCAGACTGACAATCCATCCGATGATCAGCCATTTGACTGCGGGCTTTCTGTGTTCTCTGTGTTCTCTGTGTTCTGTTGTCTCCGCTTCTTTCACAGCCTCTGTTACCTGTTCCATTCTTACACCTCTCCAGTCATTTCCCTCTGCCTGCCGAAACGCTTTGTTTCCCACATCCGCATTTATTGTTTGTCGATCTTATAACCTACACCCCATACCACTTTCAGGTATTTGGGGTTGCGTGGATCGATCTCGATCTTCTCCCGGATGTTCCGCACATGTACCATAATAGTATCCGTGTTGACTGCTTTCTCGTTCCAGATACGCTCGTAGATCTCATCCGCGGAAAATACTCTGCCCGGATTCTTGATCAGGAGCTGTACGATCTTGAATTCCATAGGAGTCAGCTTCACTGCTTCTCCGTCCACCGTCACTTCCACGGTTTCTTCGTTCAGTTCCAGTCCACCGATGGTATACACATGGGATTTTTCCTGTTCTTCCCCACTGACCGCCGTCAGATATTTGGAATATCTGCGCAGATGGGAATTCACCCTCGCCAACAGCTCCAACGGTGTGAAGGGTTTGGTCACATAGTCATCCGCTCCCATATTTAATCCCATGATCTTATCTACTTCCTCGGACTTGGCGGACAGCATGATCACCGGGAACTCGTGATTCTGTTCCCGCAGCTTCATTAACATTGTCACACCGTCCATCACCGGCATCATAATATCCAGGATAGCCAGATGAATCTCTTCCCGTGTTACGATCTCCAGTCCTTCCTTACCGTTGGCAGCTTTCCATACCTGATACCCCTGATTTTTCAGATAGATTTCCACACCATCCCGGATTTCCTTATCATCCTCCACGATGAGAATATGATATTTATTGTTCTCCATGACTCCCTCTCATTCTGCCACATGCGGCAAGGGGATCCTCTCCCCTGTCTGTTTCTGATTCTAATTTATAATTTCTAATTTCACCTACTGAAAAAACGAAAGATTTTCTAAAGATTTTTTTCGCAAAAACACCAAGGAGGTGGACATTCGGTGCCACCTCCTTGATCATCTTCGAAGCGTACATTTCCGGCTGCCATGGTTATACTTCATCCTCATAATACCGGATCATGCATACCAGTTCACCGTCCTCTACGGACACCTCTGCTTCCTCTCCCAGGAATTCATTGCTGATCCCGATGGGGAAATCGTTGGTGATCACGGCATTTTCCAAAGGATATTTCATGCCGCGGATATTCACGCCTTTTACCTCCTTCGTCAGGGCAAACAGTGACATGGTGCCCTCCAGCTCCTTCCGGAAATGCACAGCTTCGTTCTGCAGTACGAGCACCATTCCCGTACCGTCTACCAGGTACCCCACCGCGCCATGATTTTTGAGATACAGCAGACACTGGATATTTGCCAGAGTATGATCAAATCTCCCGCCGGTGGCCGCATAAATACGGAAATCGGTATAGCCCAGCTCCAGCCCCCGCTTGATAGCTGCCAGCATGTCTGTGTCATCCTTGCACTCCGGCAGGCGGCAGATCTTCTCTGGAACGGTCTGTTGTAGCTGTTCCACAGCAAGCTTCTCCTGTTCGCTCATCGAGTCAAAATCTCCGATGATCAGATCCGGCCTCCGTCACAGACAGCTCTCCCATCGTGAGATCTCCTGCGCCGATCAAAATACATTTACCCATAGAATTTACTGTTTTCCTTTCCTGTAACGGTTCCACCTTGTCATTCCCAAAGTCACATGTATGCGCCTGCACCGCTTTGTGACCGTCCTGTTTCCGAAACAGACGTTTCGTCTGCGAGCCGTTACGCAATATTCTACAATTTCTGCGTTTACTTTTCAAGCCATACGCAGTATATTTAATCTGTTCAAACTTACAACGATACTCAGAGGATCAACATCCCTGTATGTGAAAGGCACTCTCATGAATCTATATGACAATCAGCCGCTGACCGTTGCGGAGCTCCGCAGGCTGCAGGCTTTGGAAAACCGATATCGGAATGCTGCCAGAGAAGTGTTTACGAACCGTGTGGAATACTACCACCGCTTCACCGGTGGGCACTATACTTCTATCACCATCCGTGACCAGAAGACCCGCTGGGGAAGCTGTTCCTCAAGAGGGACTTTATCCTTCAATTACCGTCTGATCTACGGTCCCGCCGGTCCTCTGGATTATGTAGTAGTCCACGAACTCTGCCACCTGACGCATATGAACCATTCGAAGGACTTCTGGAACATGGTCGAGCGCATCATGCCGGATTACCGGATCTATAAACAGTGGCTAAGGGAGCACGGACAGGAACTTACCCTGACGACACATCTGAAAAAGCAGGGCATTCCCATCCGCCTTAGCTGAAGCACCTTACTATAAATGGCGGCCTGTTTTTCAACAGACCGCCATCTTTTACTATTCTGCTCTACGCAGTGCTATCTTCCGTTTATCTGTTCTCGTTTACATAGACCTGTACACGGCTCTGAATGACACCTGCCACATCTCTCGCACTCTTCTGTCCTGAGAAGTATGCTCCGGCTTCTTCCGAAATGATATTGGAGATTGCCTCATTATAGTATCCTCTCTTGTTCACGCTTTCCACAAAGCTTACGATCCTGTCCACCTGCTCCTGTGTCAGCTGCGGCAGCAGTATTTCCTCCCCATTGATGTAATAGGTCTCATCGTATTCCACTTTGTTGCCGTTCTCATCCGTATAATACGGCTTCTTCGTAGCATCCTGCACATTCTTCTCAAAGGTGCTGCGAAGTACCGGAAGATTGTATTCCTGTTCCTGTATTTTATCCTGATATTCCTGTGTCAGATAGTAGCGCAGGAATTCCCATGCACCGTCGAGGTTCTTGGATTTTGCAGACAGCGCATACATCCTGTTACCTGCCCATAATACGGATCCCATGTCTCCATCGGTCGGGAAGCCTACAAAGGAGATATCCTCACCGAAGACACCGTTGATCGTACCGTTCAGGTCACGGATGTTGCTGATGGAGATGGTATCCAGCAGGGTTCTGTCCTCACGGAACTGGGATTCATAATTATTCCAGTAATCCTCTCCCCAGTAATCCTCTCCATATTCTACCGGCAGCTCGCCTGCATAGGCCAGCATTGCCACGAAATTATCCGTATCAAATGCACATTTTCCTGTGGATACATCCACGAAATCACTGCCGCAATAGTTCATCATGGTATACAGGAAGCTGTCTCTGGTAATATCACTGAAGAGTGCGGTTCCTTCCGGCATGGAATCCCGGATCGTCTGCAGCTCTTCCATGGTAATGGAGGTGCGGTCACCGAAAATAGATTCTTTTCCTACCATAGTAGAGATATAGAAGGAAGGAATCACATAGTACAGTTTACCGTCCACACGGTACGCATCCCAGACATTCTGCAGATAGTCGTTTTTCGATAATTCCTCATCCCCCGCAATGAGATCATCCACATTTGCCACCAGTCCCTTGGCAATATAGCTGTCCATTGACATATTGCTGTCCACGACCAGAATATCCGGCATTCCTCCGGAGATGATATCATTATTTAACTGCTTCACACCAAGAGTATAATCCTCTGAACTACAATACGGTAAGTATCACCGGACTTATTATACTCTACCACTTTTCTCTTCAGATCATAGTCGATATAGTTACCTGCCAGCGTAAGGACGATCCGGTCCTTAATATCCTCCGGCTTCACGTAGGTGAACAGACCGCCGCACATTTTACCTTCGGTGTTATCATAGTAAAAGCCCAGGAACTGTTCCTCGTCCAGTACCAGGAAATTGTTCAGGCTGCCGGCAGCCAGATCCGAATTGATATAACTCATGATCTGCTTCGATTCCTGTGTCTGCACATTATAACTGAACAGGCCGTTACTATCGGCATAGTACAGGATGTCACCGTCTCCGGGCACCATATTATAATAACCGCCGCTGGTCAGTGTCGAGGAAAACTTTATTCCTTCTGATACCGCATCTGTTGCAGGATCATAGGTTGCGATATACATATCCGTGTAATTACTCTCATCGTAATAGATGATCTGTACCTTGCCATCCGGCATAATGATATTAGAGCTTGCATTGTTGAACAGTGTTGCTACTGTCTCCGGCAGCTCCTTCCGGTCTGTGATACCCTCTTCCGTCACAGTGCATTTCTCTATTTTATCACCGCTTAACAGCAGTGTCAGGCTTCCATCCTCATTGGGGATGATACTATGTACCCAGGAATAGCTTTCTTCTGTATTCATATCATTCAGATCAGCTTCCCATACGATGGTCCCATCCGCACTCCAGCAGATCAATGTATAATCATTCGTACTGCTGTAATCATCTTCGGAATATGTCTCACTATAGTAATTGCGTATTCCGTAGACATTTCCATCCGAGCCGACCGTACAATTGTTGAGCGATGTGCTAGTATAACTGCTGTTCCCTGCCGGTGCATCTACCACATCCATATCCGCTGCCGCAATATCCTGTGTGCTGGCCGCCTGCTCCGTAAGAGGCACTGCTTCATTTCCGTCCCCAGAAGCCTCACCGCCCTGTGCAGGTGCCGGAGTCGCCGGAGCCTCTCCTTCCTTCCACATAGGCAGTTCTACGGTGCCAATGACGGTACCATCCTGTTTCATTGTAGTAAGATGCAGCGTACTCTGACTGCCGTTATCGGAATATTCATAGGTCTCAAACAGAAGGTAAACCGTATCTCCCTTTCTGATCAGCAGATCAATATTCATATTGTCTGAATCCATATTGAGATCCAGGGCCTGTTCCTTAAATACATACTGTTTTGCAAGACTGGCATCGGCCGCACTGCTGCCGCCGTTTCCGTTCTCGCCGTTACCCTTTCCACAGGCAGTCAGACCTGCGATCATTGCCACGGTCAACGCGATACTGATCAGTTTTTTCCCTTTCTTTTTCATTCTCCCTCTCCTTTTCTTGTCTGTGTCTGTTGTTTTACGACTGCTGTTCCTCTTTTGTCTCCTCCGGTGTCTGCGTTTCCTCTGTCTGCATGTTCATTGTCTGCGCTTTCTCCGGCTCTTCCGAAGCTGCATCCGCAGGCTCTGTTTCCTCCGCCGGTTCATCCGTCAGCCAGGAGAATTCACTGTCTGCATAAGGGTCTTCCTCCAGTTCCCGTTCCAATTCCTCCAGGACATCCCTCTCCTTGTGGGGGTGCTTTTTCTCCCTGCGGCGTTCCACAGCTCGCTCTGCCTTATCCTTACCGGTATGCCATACCTCCTTCAAGGTCCAGCCCTTATGGCGCCACCAGTGTACAAAGCACCAGATAACGGTCACTACCGGATATAATAACAGAAGCAGCATAACTACCGTAAGCAATGCAATAATGTCTTCATAGCCTCTCGCCAGATTCTCCCAGTAGGGGTAGATGATGGCTTTGCCATTCATGGAACGCGTTCCGAAGGCAAGGATTGTTTTGATCCGGTTGGGCAGAGAATAACGTCTGCTGTTTTCCACGATCTCAACGTTTTTCTCGTCTATACCGATCCCGTCTTTTACTTTGCCGTAGGCGAACTCATCCACAGGGTTCGGCATCACGATCTCGTAATGATTGATCCCGTTATTCGTACCATAAGCAGACAGTGTCTCATAAGACACATAGACCACCGTGGAATTCAGTCCCGCCGCTTTATCCATTCTGCTGTCCGGGCGCTGCACCACACCGGTGACGATATGGGGTACATTGCCGATATATACTGTCATGCCCACCACATCATTGGAGCCGAACAGCTGCCAGGCCGCATCCTGATCGATGATACAATAATCCTGCATCAGATCATTACCGGAAAAATAAGCGCCGGTGATCAGTTTCAACGGATGGAACATAAAAAAGTCTCCGCCGATACCGATGGCATTGGCATCCAGCGTATTTTTCCCGTTGACCAGGGTGATCTTGCCGTCCGCACTGTAGGCATCCACCCAGAGTCTTGCACTGGGGTTCTCTGAGGTCTCTGTAATAGAGGCCTCCTGCAGCACATTTTTCAGTGAATATTCAAAGCTTTGAATGGTATCCTCCGTCACTTCCGCTTTGGAGGAGAAAAAGCAGCTGATCTGTGCCACATCCTTTTTTTCACTCCAGCGTCCGGCCATCTGCTGGGCATCCTGGGTATTTGCCAGATGGTTGGTCCATCCCAGCAAAAGCAGGAACAGAAGAAAGGATACTACTGCACTGCAGTACCATATGCATTTCTTTTTATTCTGTATTCGAATCCGAAACATCTGATCTGTTTCTTCCTTCCTGTTAAATTATTTTCCGTCTGAAAGACCTTTTATTATTTGCCAGTCTGACCAGCTTTCCTGCCTCTACCGGCTGGGTAGATGTCGTAATGACAAATTCATAGCCATATAAAGCTCCGCTCACTGCGGACTGGGTGTCATCACTTGCCAGTACCTCCACATCTACACGGGTTGCCACATAACGGTTACCTAAGGGGCTGCTCTTGGATTCCACGATCAGGATAAACTTGCCGTTACTGTCCTCACGGATGGCACTGTTGGGTACGATCAGATCGTAATTGGCACTCTTCTGTCCTACGGATACATTTAAGGACTGTCCGGGTGTCACTTCATCTCCGGTGATATCAAAGGTCAGCAGCTTCTTCTGTCCGGGATCTGTGGTATCCGGCTTAATGCTGGCCAGGGTAATATCCATATCACTGTATCTCCAGGAGTTCACCAGGTCTGCCTTATCTCCCACGGAAAGTCTCTTCGCCTGATCATTGGTCACGGAGAAGCTCATGGTAAAGCCCTTACCCTCCGGCTGCATGGTCACCAGTGCAGTATCCGGCTGTGCCTCGTCTCCTGCCTTGACTGTTACGCTGGTAATGGTACCCGAAATGGGGGCTTCGATGCTGGCACCTACCGCATTCTCCTGTAATTTTGCGATATCATCTCTCTGCTTCTGGAGACTGTCTAACTGGTAATCCAGATTCAGTTCCGTGGAAATATCCTTCAGCAGCTGTTCCTTGGTATCCTGTGCTGCTTTCAGCTGGATATTTCGTTTATCCAGTTCGGTCTGCCAGTTCTGGGTCTGCACCGTCAGGGAATTGGTGCTGTTCTCCTTGCTGTTCTGTTTATCTGCCAGTGCCTTGTTGGCATCTGCAAGCGCTTTTACCTTCTCATCATATGCTTTCACCTTGTCCGGATTGTTATTGATAAATGCCTGTCGTTCATTGATCAGCGACTGATACTGTTCCCTGTTCTTCAGTGCCAGCTGGTATTCGTCCTCTGTCACCTGATTGACAAAGCCATTACCGGATACCGAACTTGCAATGTTCTCATTGTATTTATCGATGGTGGCCTGACAGGTGGCCTGAGCTGCCTGCCATTCGCTGATCTTGTCTTTCGCAATCTTGACTTCATCACTGTTTAATGCTGCCTGGGCTGCGTTCACCTTATTCTGCTCCGAACCGGTGTCCGGCGTTCCTCCGGCATCCACGTTCACCTGTGCGGTCTTCAGCTGATTGATTGCATTGGTAGCTTCATCCACCTGCTTCTGCCATCTGTCGATTTCTGCCTCCGCCGCCACAATGCGACTCTGATAAGTGTTTATGGAAGCCACATTTCCGTTCTGTACATTCTGGAAGGTAGAATTGGAAATGTCACCGGATAACAATGCCAGCTCAAAATCCAGCATTGCCTTATCCAATGCAGCCTGGGCATCGGTCAGTTCCTTACTTTCCTTATCCTCCAACAAAAACAGTGGATCACCCTTCTCTACCTTGTCCCCGGTCTTTACCAGAACGCTGGAGATCGTACGGGTCTCACTGATCTTCACATTATAGGGATCTCCGCTTTCCACCGTACCGGTACCGCGGATCTTTGCCGTGATCGTTCCAGACTGCACGTACTGGGCCGCCACCTCCGGAAGGGAATAGTTCATAAATGTATTGGAAAAAAATGTCAGCACCAACATTACAGACAAGAATATAATGGCTGCATTTTTAACCCATTCTCTTCTCTTTTTTCCACTGTTCTCGTTCATCTTGATTCTCCTCTATATTTCACTTTCTATCTGTATTCCGGCAGTCGGATCCATGCCGGTATATCCTCAAAAATCAGTGATCCTAGCCTTTGACACCGCCCTGGTAGGTAATTCCGTCTACCAGATATTCTTCTCCGTAGAGAAATACCAGAAGACTGGGCACCATGTAGATCGTAGCCACGGCGAATGCCAGTCCGATCTCTCCGGAATTGATCTTGCTTAAGAATACGGATAAGGGATGCATCTCCGCATCGGATAACAAGATCAGCGGCTGCTCCACCATATTCCAGTAATCAATAAATACAAGGATGGCTGCGGAACACAGCGCTCCTTTGCACAATGGCATACAGATCAGCCGATAGATCTGCCACTCTCCGGCACCGTCAATCTGTGCCGCCTCCATGACCCCCACAGGAATTCTCTTCATGAACTTCGTCAGCAGATAGACTGCAAAGGGTGAAAAGATCCCGGGCAGCCAGATGGCCCAGTACGTATTTAATATATTCAGCTTTTCCGCCACCAGATAATTGGGTACCAGCGTTACCTGATACGGCATCAGCATCAATATCACATAGGAAAAAAATACCAAAGACCTCAGCTTCCCCGAGTACCTGGCGAATCCATAAGACGCCAGCGATGCCACGATCAGCTGAAACAGTACGATCGGTCCCACCAGGATCACGGAATTCCAGAATTTCAGCAGATATTCCGGGCTTTTCAAAAGTACCGTAGTATACTGGCTGAAGGATACGATATCTGGAATAAATTTCAAATTCACTTTTTCGGAAATATAGACCTTGCCGCCCTTATCATTTGTGGCAAATACCGAACCATAATTCGCTGATATCTCCGAAGATGACATGAAAGAATTGGTGATCGTCAGAACGATCGGCATCAGGAACAGTATGGCAAAAAAGGCTGCGATCACTGTTGCTATGCTGATGCGGATATTCTCAAATATCTTCTTTCTCTTCTTGAACCGGATTGCCCTTCTAAGCTCCGGTGGGACAGGTTTTTTCATCTTCTGCTCCATCAGCCTTCCACATCCTTTCCGAAATGATTTTCCACTGCGAACAGAAGCCCGATGATCACGACCATGACGAGAGACATCAATATTGCCGCTGCAGACAGCGTCTGATAATCCAGACTCTTGAACTTATTGTTCATGAAATGCTGCAGCATATAGATGGAGTCATAAGGGTAATCCGTAGTCAGCAGATAGATCTCACGGAAGATCTTAAATGAGCTGATCAGGGACATGATCGTCACAAACAAAAAAGTCGAGGACAGATACCGGATCTTGATGTAAAAAAAGGTCTGCAGCGGTGTTGCGCTCTCCAGCCTCGCCACCTCCAGCAGATCATTGGGAATGCTGGCCAGGGCTGCCATGAACAGGATCATATTATATCCAAGATTCTTCCACAAAAACAGGATTACGATAACAATAATGGAATAGCTGGACTTCAGCCAGTCAATCTTCTCTACGCCGAAGACTCCCAGGAGATCATTGACTGCACCGTTATAATGGAACAATACCTGCCAGATCAACACGATGGAGGCTACCGGTACCATCATGGGGCTTAAGAAAAACGTACGGAACTGGCTCCGGAACGGAAGTTTGGATTCCAATACAATGGCAAGCAGCAGGGACAATACCACTGCCAGCGGTACGGCAATGGCCGAGAACACAGCGGTATTATGTACCGCTGTACGGAAAGCGGCATTCTGCACTACATTTCTAAAGTTGTCTAAAAAGACAAAATTCATACTGATGGGATTGTCCACCAGGGAATAAAAGATCACAACCAGAAAGGGTAGAAAAAAGAACGCAAGAACTCCAAGGAAGCTGGGGGCTATAAAAAGCCCCGAGCTCCTCTTGAGTTTTCGCATTCTTCTATCTAATTTGTGATGCTTATGCGTATGTTTCACATGCTGTCTGCTCACGATATTTTAAGCCTTTCCTTTATCTGTTTTCATTCACATAGACCTGTACACGGCTCTGAATGACACCTGCCACATCCGCTACGGACTTCTGACCTTTGAAGAATGCTTCCGCTTCCTCCGTGATGATATTGGTGATCTCATCATTACCGGTTGCACTGGAAGGCTCAGCCACACTGATCAGCTCCTTCAGAATATTGATTTCTTCCTCGGTAGGAGTGTGATAGGTGTACTCCCAGTCTCCGTAACTGATGCCGGAAGTACCGTTCTCCGGAATCGGATTCCCGTTCTCATCCAGGATCTGCTCACCGTTTTCATCTGTCATATATGTCACATTCAATGCCTTCTCCACCATATCATCCAGTGCAGACTTTCTGGCGGGAAGTCCATAGGAATATAGATCATCAAACGGCTGATTCAGGTAGTTCTCAATAAATGCCCATGCGCCGTCCTTGTTGGAGGATTTGGCGGTAATCGCATACAGCTCACTGGCCTGCATATAAGTACCGCTGCCACCGCCGGAGGTAGGATATCCGATATAGGTTACCGGCTCGCCGAACATAGCTTCCTCCTCCTGAATACTGTTCAGCTGATAGATGCCTGTCATATTTAACAGTACTTCACCGGACTGGATCTTCGCCGGTGTAGATCTGTCATCATTCTGCCAGTCATACTCTTCAGGGAAGGTATTGACAAATTCCAGTACTTTCTGGAAATCTTCCGAATCAAAGCTACACTTTCCCGTCTCCCAGTCAATATAGCTGTCCAGATCATAGGCTAACAGTGTGTACAGCATGCCGCTCTTGGTCATGCCCTCAAACAGGGAAGCACCTTCATGCTGGCCTGCATAGGCTATAATATCGTCAATGGTCCAGCCCTTCTTATCACCTACTTCGGAGGTCTTGCCGACGATCGTGTTTAATGTGAAGCTCTTCGGAATTCCCACCAGTTTTCCGTCAAAGGTATAACTGTCTACAATATTCTCAAAGAAATCATCCTTGCTTAATACACTGCTCTTCTCCAGATAGGGTGTCATATCCTCAAATACACCCTTGGAAGCCAGTTCCTTGACATCCAGGTTGGACAGATCCAGGATATCCGGGCACCCGGCTCCGGAGGTAATATCATTGTTCATGGCTGTAATGCCATCCGCCCAGGAAGTTTCGGTCCAGTTATTATCATCAATATATGTTTTAATATTGACATGATATTCATTACTCTGCTTGTTGAAAGCTACGGCTGCTGCCTGAAGGCTCTGGGAGTTATACAGGGTTCCGATCGTGATCTGGGACTTCTGTGCCACCTCACTGGCCTTGGTTCTGGTCAGCTTCACCAAGTCAGTTTTCCCTGTGTTCCAGTCATTGACCACTGCCAGGATCTTACCGTCTGCGGTGGCTGCGGCATAGGTAACATAACTGCCGTTAATATCACTGTCCAGCCAGCTCAGTACTTCGGTAGTCTTCTGGTCTGCGAGACTATAATCATACAGGGCAGTATCCGTATTCACCAGGAGATCATTTTCTATTCCGGCACATAATCCTCCGTTGCCGTTCGTGTTCGGGAAGTTATCATATGTCTGTCCCAATGCCTTGCCGTCAAAGTCGATCTGGGATAGCTTCACATTGCCGGATTGGTCATAATAAGCCAGGTATACCTTGCCGTCTTTTGCTTTTCCCATGCCCTGGATCCACTGGCTGTCCGTCTGCACAGCTCCCTGAAATTGTCCGTCACTGCCAAACAGCCGGATCAGTGAATCAGAGCTGATATAAAATCTGCCCTGGTCGTCCAGGCACATGCTGCCCACATAGGAATTGTTCTCATCCTGCTGCATGATGTCCGTGATATCCTGTGCCATCAGTTCCGTACCGGATGCATCGTACTTGTGCAACACAGTCGTCTGCTGTGTATAAGCGTCATCACCTTCTGTGGCATTCCACTCAAATTCCGCAGTATAAATATTACCTTCCGCATCTGCCTGCATGGAATAGATTCCACCGCCGTCAGCATTAATGGTGATCGGCAGATCCTCCCGGGAACCGTCTGTCAGCGAATAAGCTCCAAGCACGACCTTGCTCTCACCGGAAGCTTCATCCCATTGGTAATTTGTATAATACAGCTTATCTCCCTGTACTGTCATGTTGCTGTAGCTGGAATTCGTATTATCATCCAACTCCAGGTATTCGGGAACATATACATATTCCTTCTGTTCTGTCTGTCCCACCTGATTCGATCCATCCTGCCTGCCGCAGGCTGCAAGCGACATTGCCATAACGGATGCCAGTGCGATCGCGGTTGCTTTTCTGCCCCTTAAATTTTTTCTCATATATTTCTCTCCTCTTAATTACAGGTAGCGCCTTACGCTCTTCCCCTGAAAGCAAGTTCTACGGAACATTCCATATTGCTTACTTATTTATGCATATTATACCCTATTTCTATCGTAAAAGCATCTTAAGAATTTATGAACTTAGATTACGATGTGTATAAAAAAAGTATAGGCCCAGAGGACCTATACCATCTTATGCATTTCTGCCTTTCTTCTGTGATGCCGGTACAGGCTTCCCAGTCTGTTGTAGAACCAGAAGGACTGTACCAGAATATTATTGGCTTTTCCGATTTTCTCCTTGGTAGTGCCGCGGTAATAGGAGCCTCCGCATTTGATCCCTTCTCCCAGCTTCACCGCCCGGATCAGATCGGATTCACAATGAATCTGCTCCGGGATGTCAGTATACGCCATACCGATACAGTCCGTTTTGTGAGCATCGCTTCCACCGAAGGTTGGCAGTGCGTACATTTCCGCCAGTACCTTTGCGCAATGGTTGCTCTCTACACTCTCACAGGCATTGAAGCCTTCCAGGAAATCAAACTGATTCATCACCGCCATCTGATTCCGCTTCTTCAGAGTATTGGTGAAGCTTAAATATTTCTCTCCGCAGGGATGTGCCGGTCCTAATATCCCACCGTTCTTATGCACGATATCGATCAGAATCTGTACCGGCAATCCCCGAAGCTCCAGAATTTTCAGCTTAACATTCTCAGGCATGATCACCAGGATATGTCCGGCATCAATGGTATCGTATTCAATCCCCTTCAGCACTACAAAATCTTTATATTTTTGATCCTTGATGTTTCGTTTCCACGCGCGGTAACCATTATATGAATTATGATCACTGACCAACATACCGTCAAAACCCTTGCGGATCAATTCCGCAATAAAATCGTCAATAGGAACCTTTCCATCCATAGATCCTTCTTTTGTATGACAATGCATATCAAATTTCATCTGTTTTGTTCCTTCTTTCTCTTGTGGCTCACGTCTTTGGTCCATGCCAAGTATAACAGATTCTTTCATAGCATACAACGCTTTTACGGGAAAAAATCTGTAATTTTCTGGCATTTTGCACAGGTTTTACCTATAATTTTGCTAGTCTGCGTTTTCCGGCATAAACGTAAAACAGGCACCGGATGAATTCCATCCAATGCCTGTCTGTAACTTTCCTGCATGTTTTATTTGATATTCTATTTTACCACACGTACGCGGAAGACACCGTCGATCTTCTGTAAGGATTCTACCAGATCCTGTGTTGCCGCATTTTCAATATCCAGCATGGTATATGCCACTTCACCGCGGGATTTGTTGGTCATATCGGAAATATTGATATTCTTCTCACCGATCACTGCGGTAAACTGATTCAGCATATTGGTAATATTTTTATGGAAAATAGCAATTCTTCCGGCCTGGCTGCATACGCCCATGTCACAGGCAGGATAATTTACGCTGTTGCGGATATTGCCGTTCTCCAGATAATCCATCATCTCTTCCACAGCCATCTTCGCACAGTTATCTTCGGATTCCTCGGTGCTTGCGCCCAGATGAGGGATCACGATACAGCCGGGCTGTCCTGCTGTCGTAGGGTTCGGAAAATCAGATACATAACGGGCTACCTTGCCGCTCTTTAATGCCTCCAGGACATCTGCCTCATTTGCTAACAGATCTCTTGCAAAGTTTAACAGGACCACGCCATCTTTCATTTTGCTGATGGCTTCCTTGTTGATCATACCCTTTGTGGAATCCAGAAGCGGTACATGTATCGTAATATAATCACAGTCTGCATAAATTTCTTCCACATTCATCACATGCTTGACAGAACGGCTTAAATTCCATGCAGCATTGACGGATACGTAAGGATCATAGCCATAGACTTCCATGCCAAGGCTTACTGCTGTATTGGCTACCTTAACGCCGATAGCACCCAGACCGATGACACCTAACTTTTTGCCCATTACTTCCGTACCGGCGAATTTCTTCTTTTCTTTTTCTGCGGCTTTGGCAATGTCAGCGTTGTCTTTGGATGCCTTGACCCATTCGATACCGCCTACTACATCACGGGCAGCTAACAGCATACCAGCGATCACCAGTTCCTTTACACCATTGGCGTTGGCACCGGGCGTATTGAATACTACGATACCCTTTTCCGCACATTTATCCAGCGGAATGTTATTGACACCGGCTCCGGCTCTCGCTACTGCCAGAAGATTTTCCGGCAGATCCATCTCATGCATGGAAGCACTGCGGACCAGAACGCCCTCTGCGTCATTTATATTATCGGTTACTTTATAGTCTGCTGTCAGACGATCCAGTCCCACTTTGGAAATGGGATTCAGGCAATTGATCTGAAACATAGTTTTCTCCCCCTTAAGCATTCTCCGCTTCAAACTTCTTCATGAACTCTACCAGCTTCTCCACACCCTCGATGGGCATTGCATTGTAGATACTTGCTCTCATGCCGCCTACGGTTCTGTGACCCTTCAGGTTCTCGAAACCGGCTTCTTTTGCTTCTTTTACGAACTTGGCATCCAGCTCCTCATTACCGGTAATGAACGGAACATTCATCAGGGATCTGTCTTCCTTGCGGACGGTACCCTTGAACAGCTTGCTTTCATCCAGGTAGTCATACAGGATCTTCGCCTTTTTCTCGTTGCGCTCCTTCATTGCTTCCAGACCACCCATCTTCTTCAGCCATTTAAATACCTTGCCGCAGATGTAGATGCCGTATGCGGGAGGAGTATTGTACAGAGAATCCGCATCTGCATGGATCTTATAACGAAGCATGGTCGGTGTACCGGGAAGTACATCCTCGGTGATCAGATCCTCACGGATGATCACGATAACCACACCTGCAGGTCCGATATTTTTCTGTACGCCGCCATAGATCACACCGTATTTTGTCACATCTACCGGCTCGGATAAAAAGCAGCTGGATACATCTGCAACCAGGGGCTTACCCTTGGTATTGGGCAGGCTCTTGAATTTCGTACCGTAAATAGTATTATTCTCGCATATGTACACGTAATCTGCATCCTCGCTGATGGGCAGATCGGAGCAATCGGGAATATAAGAGAAAGTCTTATCCTCGGAAGAAGCGATCTTATTTGCCTTACCGTACAGGGAAGCCTCCTGGTATGCCTTCTTCGCCCACTGACCGGTTACGATGTAGTCTGCCACACGGTTCTTCATCAGGTTCATGGGGATCATGGCAAACTGCTGGCTCGCACCGCCCTGCAAAAACAGTACCTTATAGTTGTCCGGGATATTCATCAGTTCTCTGAGATCAGCTTCCGCTTCCTTAATGATCGTATCATAGGCTTTAGATCGATGGCTCATCTCCATTACGGACATGCCGGTTCCTCTATAATCCAGCATTTCATCGGCTGCTTCCTGTAATACCTCCTCAGGGAGTACTGCAGGGCCTGCGGAAAAGTTATACACTCTTGCCATTTTCAAAGACCTCCTCGATATTTTCTAAATTTTTTATAAAAAGCATAGGTATAGAATAAGCTTTTCATTTGCTTTAGTCAACTACATTGTTAAATTATTTTCAAAATGTTCGCATCCCACACACATTTTGTCAGAAAATGTCTGTTTTATTAATAAAACATTACGACAGGGGTACCGATCTGTACCATGTCGTACAATTCTTCCATTTTGTCCTTCGGTGTATTGATACAGCCGTGGGAACCGGCAGTCTGGTAGATGTCCCCGCCGAACTCTTTTCTCCAGCTGGCATCGTGGATACCGATGCTGCCCTTTACAGGTACCCAGAATTTCACAGGGGAGGCATAGCCCGGTCCCCGCAGTACTCTGTCCTTCTGCTTGTTATAGACGAAATTCACCCCCTCCGGTGTTCCCATACGTCTGCGCATGTTGCCGGTCACCACATCCGTCTCCAGCCGCAGTTCCCCCTTTTCATAATAGTACATTTTCTGTTGTGTCATATCCACTTCGATATAGGTATCTCCGATGTCATCCCTGCCATAGCAGAAAGCTTCTCTCTCGTAAGTGGGAACATGGGACTGCTGTGTCCCCGTATGTACACCGGCATCCAGCAGATGCTCCATCAGGTATGCAGTCTCTTTTTTCTGATCCAGCTTGCTTCCATAGGTGCCGCCCTCGATGGTGATCACATCTCCTCTGGTACTGTGGAATTGTCTGGTACGGCCATAACCGTCATACTTTTCGGCCAGCTGCTCTACATACGCCGTCACGGCTTCTTCATCCAGTACAAAGTTACCGGTCTGATCCGTCACCGGCAGACCATTCTCCGTCACCAGAAAAGAGGCACAGTCCGCTGCCGTCACCGGATGTCTCTCCTGTCCAAAGCAATAGACAATATCACAGCTCTGATAACGTTCAATCTCCTTCCAGAGATTCCGCAGAGTTTTCTGGTTCTCATTTGGAGTGATGTCATAATAACAGCCACTATCTGACAGGTTTAACGTCTCCTGCCCGTTTTCTACTGTGTTCTCCAACGCCAAAAAAGCCTTCTCCAAGTCAATGCGTCCCGCAAGTCCATCCGTGAAGACGTACTCGCCCGACGTATCCCGGGCAAGGCTGTAATCCTTGTTCTTCTGTTGTTCGGCCCGTACAAATTCCAGAGAATCATAAGCTCTCCGAAGCCCATCCACATCCACGGTCACTGTGGGAGAAAGTTCCCTCCGGGAGTGAAACAGAACATTGTCCACCCACAGGAACGGATTCTGTTCCTGCCGGTAATGTTCCAGTACGTTACTGTAATCTGCCTGATAATCTGCTTCCGCAAGAGAGATTGTATACTCTGTCCCCTCTCTGTCCACGATGACAATATTCGGAGCCTCTGTACGCAACAAAAGCTCCGAATTCACTTCCTCCACCGTTTTTCCGGTACAGTAGACACCGTTGATCCAGGTATTTACAGAGAAGCCTTCTCTGTAATAAAATGCCAGAATAAAATATCCGGTCAGTAATAACAGCAAAAATAAAAGTACTGCCAAAACTAATCTTTTCGTCGTCTTTTTCATCAGGACTGCCTTTTCAAATCATCTCCGTCAAACACTTCGCTGATGGGGGCTCCTGCCGGAACCATGGGGAATACCTTATCATCCTCCGGGATCATGCACTCGATCAGTACCGGTGCTTTCAGGGCAATGGCCTTCTCGATGGCCGGTGCCACTTCTTCCTTTTTGGTCACGCGGATGGCGGTACAGCCCAGTCCTTCTGCCACCTTGCAGAAATCCACCTTATCCTTCAGTACTGTCTGGGAATAGCGTTTCCCATAGAACAGTGTCTGCCACTGTCTTACCATGCCCAGCACCTGGTTGTTGATGACCACCTGGATGATGGGAATGTTGTAACGGCTGGCAGTAGCCAGTTCGTTCATGTTCATGCGGAAACATCCGTCGCCTGCAATGTTGATGCAGACCTTATCCGGCTGTCCGATCTGCGCACCGATACAGGCTCCCAGACCGTAACCCATAGTGCCTAAGCCGCCGGAAGACAGGAAGGTTCGGGGCTTCGTATAATGATAATACTGTGCCGCCCACATCTGATGCTGTCCCACGTCTGTGGTGATGATGGCTTCTCCGTTCGTTACACGGTCAATCTCCTGCATGATATAAGGACAGGACAGATTTTCGTCATCGTATTTCAGGGGATATTTTTCCTTCAGTTCCATTATATGTGCCATCCACTCGGGATGTTCCTGTTTCGACAGGCAGGCATTCAATTCGGTCAGAGTCTTCTTCAGATCTCCTACCAGAGATGCATCCACACGGATATTCTTGTTGATCTCCGCAGCATCCACATCCAGTTGGATGATTCTTGCGTTCTCTGCAAACTTCTTCGGGTTACCCGTCACACGGTCTGAGAATCTGGCTCCCAGTGCTACTAACAGGTCACACTCACTGACGCCCAGATTGGAAGTCTTGGTGCCGTGCATACCGATCATTCCTGTATAGTGCTCGCTTCTGCCGTCAAAAGCGCCTTTTCCCATCAGGGTATCGCATACCGGTGCATCGATAAGTTCCGCGAACTCTGCCACCTCTGCACTTGCTCCGGAGATAATAGCACCGCCGCCCAGATAGATATACGGCTTCTTTGCCTTATGTATCATTTCCGCTACCAGCATCAGTTCTTCTCTGGTGTAGCGGGTCACTCTTTCCTCCGGCTGAATGGTCACAGGTGTATACTCGCAGGTTGCCGCAGTCACATCCTTCGTAATATCGATCAGCACAGGGCCCGGTCTGCCGCTTCTGGCAATATGGAATGCCTTGCGAATGGTATCTGCCAGGATCTCCACATTTTTCACAATATAGCCATGCTTCGTAATAGGCATGGTCACGCCGGCGATATCCACCTCCTGGAAGCTGTCCTTACCGAGTAAAGGCAAGGTAACGTTGGCGGTGATCGCTACCATCGGTACAGAATCCATGTAAGCCGTAGCGATACCAGTGACCAGGTTCGTAGCGCCGGGACCGCTGGTAGCCATGCAGACACCTACTTTTCCCGTAGCTCTCGCATAGCCGTCCGCCGCATGTGCCGCCCCCTGTTCATGGGAAGTCAGAATATGTTTGATCTCCCCACTGTGCTTATAAAGTGCGTCATAAATATTAAGGATTGCTCCGCCGGGGTAACCGAATACGGTATCTACCCCCTGCTCCTTCAGACATTCTACCAGAATTTCCGATCCCGTTAACTGCATTTCAAAATCCCTCCGGTTATTTAATGATTGCTTAGTTCTTCTGAGAAGGTGCTTCCAGTACCGCACCACGGTTGCCGCTGGTCACCAGTTCATGATATCTTGCCAGATAGCCTGTGGTGATCTTGGGTTCTCTGGGCTGCCATTTTGCTCTTCTCGCTGCCAGTTCTTCGTCAGATACCAGTACATCCAGCTTGTTCTCCGGGATATTGATACGGATGATGTCTCCCTCTTCCACCAGTGCGATCGGGCCGCCCACTGCTGCCTCAGGGGATACATGTCCGATGGATGCTCCTCTGGATGCTCCTGAAAAACGTCCATCCGTGATCAGTGCCACGCTGGAACCCAGCCCCATGCCTGCAATGGCAGAAGTAGGATTCAGCATCTCACGCATGCCGGGGCCTCCCTTGGGGCCTTCGTAACGGATTACCACTACGTCACCTGCCACGATTCTGCCGGACTTAATGGCATCAATAGCATCCTCTTCACAGTCGAATACTCTGGCAGGGCCCTCGTGTACCAACATCTCCGGTGCCACGGCAGATCTCTTGACCACACCGCTGTCCGGTGCCAGATTCCCCTTCAGTACAGCGATACCTCCGGTCTGGGAGTAAGGATTTTCCACAGGACGGATGACTTCCGGATTCTTGTTTACACAATTCTTAATATTCTCGCCTACGGTAGTGCCGTTTGCTGTCAGACAATCGAGGTTCAAAAGTCCCTTCTTGGACAATTCGTTCATTACCGCATAGACACCGCCTGCTTCATTCAGATCTTCCATATAAGTAGGGCCCGCCGGTGCCAGGTGGCACAGGTTCGGAGTCTTGGCGGAGATCTCGTTGGCGATCTCCAGATTCAGTTCCACGCCGGCTTCTCTTGCAATAGCGGGCAGATGCAGCATAGTATTCGTGGAGCAGCCCAGCGCCATATCTACCGTCAGTGCATTCTGGAATGCTTCCGGTGTCATAATGTCTCTGGGACGGATATTTTTCTCTACCAGTTCCATGATCTTCATGCCGGCATGTTTTGCCAGACGGATACGCTCGGAATATACGGCAGGAATGGTGCCGTTGCCTCTCAGTCCCATACCGATAGCCTCGGTCAGGCAGTTCATGGAGTTCGCGGTGTACATACCGGAGCAGGAACCGCAGGTAGGACATACCTTTTCCTCGAATTCAGCCAGTTCATCCATGGTCATGGTACCGGCTGCCACACTTCCCACTGCCTCGAACATAGAGGATAAGCTTCTCTTCTGTCCGTGTACATGTCCGGCTAACATGGGACCGCCGGATACAAAAATAGTGGGGATATTCACTCTGGCTGCCGCCATCAAAAGTCCGGGAACGTTCTTGTCACAGTTGGGAATACACACCAGACCGTCAAATCCGTGTGCCATAGCCATGCACTCGGTGCTGTCGGCGATCAGATCCCTGGTCACAAGGGAATATTTCATTCCCACATGTCCCATGGCAATACCGTCGCATACAGCGATGGCTGGGAATACTACTGGCATGCCTCCTGCCATGGCTACGCCCATTTTTACAGCTTCGGTGATCTTATCCAGATTCATGTGTCCGGGTACGATCTCATTGAAGGAGCTGACGATACCGATCATGGGGCGTCTTCTCTCTTCTTCGGTAAATCCCAGGGCATTGAACAGACTTCTGTGGGGTGCCTGGGCAGTTCCTGTCTTTACAGAATCACTTCTCATATCTTTGTCTCTCTTTCTCTTCTCTATTCGCAAATGTAACCGCTTAATTGTTGTCAGATTCTCTCTGCCAGAAGGTCGCCCATCTCGGTACAGCCTACCTGCGTGCAGCCCTCAGACATGATATCGCCGGTGCGGAAGCCGTCCTGCAATACTTTCTTCACCGCTGCCTCGATGGCATCTGCTTCTTCATCCAGGTCAAAGCTGTACCGAAGCATCATAGCCGCGCTTAAAACAGTGGCGATAGGGTTTGCAATATCTTTACCGGCAATGTCCGGAGCGGAACCGTGGCTGGGCTCGTAGAGACCGAACTTTGTATCGTTCAAGCTGGCACTGGCTAACATTCCGATGGAACCGGTCACCATACTTGCCTCATCGGACAGGATATCTCCGAACATATTCTCTGTCAGGATCACATCAAACTGTGCGGGATCCTTAACTAACTGCATGGCACAGTTGTCTACCAGCATATGTTCCAAAGCAACGTCAGGATAATCCTTCGCGACCTCTTCCACGACCTTTCTCCACAATCTGGAGGAATCCAGGACATTGGCTTTATCCACGCTGGTTACTTTTTTCCTGCGCTTTCTGGCAATATCAAATCCCTTGATGGCAATACGACGGATTTCATTTTCATCATAAGTCAGGGTATCGATAGCTTTTCTCACGCCGTTCTCTTCGATAGTCTTACGCTCACCGAAGTAAAGTCCACCGGTCAGTTCTCTCATGATCAGCATGTCAAATCCGGCTTTGCTGATCTCCTCCTTCAGGGGACATGCCGCTGCCAGTTCATCGTAAAGTACTGCGGGTCTTAAATTAGCAAACAGATTCAATGCCTTACGCAGTGCCAGCAGTCCCGCCTCGGGACGCTTCTCGGGAGGAAGCTTGTACCAGGGAGAGGTAGTAGTATTGCCGCCAATGGATCCCATCAGCACCGCATCTGCTGCTTTGGCATCCGCAATCGCTTCCTCGGTCAGAGGTACACCGTGGACATCAATAGAGGCTCCACCCATTAAAATATCCTTATAGATCATTTTATGACCATATTTATGCGCAACTTTGTCTAAAACTTTTTTCGTCTCCCTGACGATCTCCGGTCCGATGCCATCGCCGGGAATACAGGTAATATGTAACTCCATAGTGTTATTTTCCTCGTTTCCTGTGATATTTCCTGTATTTTTACGTAAAATACTTATTTCATAATAACTGATACAGTACTAAATTTCAACATTGAAAATTAACATAAATGCAATCATGGACATTAAAATAGATCAAG
>OHCJ01000153.1_pt1 | contig 22923 bp, 12 predicted proteins | sample 1566821 | NCBI WGS metagenome assembly OHCJ01 (sample SAMEA3879545, study PRJEB24766) | human gut metagenome | biome: human-associated habitat; feature: feces | place: USA | collected 1985/1987 | reverse complement strand
GTCTGGATGCTGTTACAACCGATCAGGTTGCATCCATCCTGAACGATTCTGACAAGATCTACACCTCTCTTAAGATCGACGAGGTTAACAACTTAGGTGCCGCAAGAATCCGTGTAAGATCACTGCTTGCTGCGATCCGAGTCCGAGAAAAGCGCGGGGATAAACGTGAGATCAAATCCTCCGCAATCAAAAAGGTTGGATTTACCAAAGAGATGCGTAAGAATTACACGATTCTCTGCCCGCAGATGTCTCCGATCCATTTCGAGCTTCTGGAGTCTGCATTTAATGCATCCGGATATAACCTTCAGGTTCTGCCGAACGACAACAAACAGGCCGTTGACGTAGGACTGAAATATGTAAATAACGATGCCTGCTATCCGTCACTGATGGTAGTCGGCCAGATCATGGAAGCTATCCTTTCTGGTAAATATGACACACACAAGATTGCCGTGATCATCAGTCAGACCGGTGGTGGATGCCGTGCTTCCAACTACATCGGATTTATCCGCCGCGCACTCGAAAAAGCCGGAATGGCGCAGATCCCGGTCATCTCCATCAACGCGAACGGTATGGAGACAAATCCGGGCTTCACCTACACGCCGTCCATGCTTGTGAAGGCTCTTCAGGCTGTTGTATACGGTGATGTATTTATGCGTGTTCTCTACGCTACAAGACCTTACGAGGCCGTTCCAGGCTCCGCAAATGCGCTCCACGAGAAATGGAAGAAGATCTGTATCAAAGCACTCTCCACAAAGAGCGCCGGAATGATGACCTTTGTGAAGAATATCCGCGGCATCATCCACGACTTCGATAACCTAGAGCGCACGAATGTCCACAAACCGAAGGTCGGAATCGTCGGAGAGATCCTCGTCAAATTCTCACCGACCGCCAACAACCATATCGTGGAGCTCTTAGAGTCCGAGGGCGCTGAGGCGGTAATGCCGGATCTCATGGATTTCCTGCTTTACTGCTTCTACAACAGCAACTTCAAGGCAGATAATCTGGGAATGAAGCGCTCCACGGCGCATCTCTGCAACATGGCGATCTCCCTTCTGGAGTACATGAGAAAGGCCGCAAGAATTGCTCTCGAAAAGAGCACCCACTTCACTCCGCCGTCAAGGATCAAGGATCTGGCAGTGATGGCAAACGGCTTTGTCTCCCTTGGAAACCAGACCGGTGAGGGCTGGTTCCTGACCGGTGAGATGCTGGAGCTCATCAAGAGCGGTGTCAACAACATCGTCTGCGTCCAGCCTTTCGGCTGCCTGCCGAACCATATCGTCGGAAAGGGTGTCATCAAGGAGCTTCGCCACGCGAACCCCAAGGCAAACATCATCGCCGTCGACTATGATCCGGGGGCCAGTGAGGTAAACCAGTTAAACCGTATCAAGCTGATGCTTTCCACAGCTCAGAAAAACCTTGAAAAAGAGGAGTATGTGGATCCGAATCTGGCGAAGACGTTAAAAAAGGTGGAAGAGCTTTCTTCTAAGCGGGTCAATAAGTGCCGGTTGTAATCCACATACCATAAGCTTCTAAATACAAATTCGTCTCAGTCGAAAACTGACTTCCACTGAGACGAATTTGCTGTTACTACCACCTGAAAAAGGTGGGATTCTTATCGAACCTGGATAAAGCACATAAAAACAGCGGCAGATATCATTTCAGATACCTGCCGCTATCTGTTATCTTCCGATCAGCGCCCCGGATACTCCGACATGATAGCCATCCGGCGTCACAGCACTTACGTACATTGCGCCCTCCGGTATCGGATTTCCACCCGGATCAAGGACTCCTGCCATCGGATTCAGGTAATACCAGACTCCGTTCACAAGGATCCAGCCGATCGCCATATCTCCGTCCGCGTTCAGATAGTACCATCTTCCGTTCACAAAGATCCAGCCCGCTGCCATATCTCCGTTCTCATTCAGATAATACCACTTTCCGTTTACGGATCTCCAGCCTGTCGCCATTCTTCCGTCTGTGTCCAGATAGTACCAGTGTCCGGATGCATCGAGCAGCCATCCGATGTGCGTGTATCCGTCTGCGTCACCGTAATACCAGAAACCGTTCTTAAATACCCACTCATTGCGCGCCAGCGTGCCGTCCATCTTCATGAGTCTCTTTCTGCGAACCGTTCCGGAGCCGGAATTCGGCTTCGTTGAGCCGCCGCCGTTTCCTCTTGCGAGTTCTACCGGAATCGTAAGTGTGCTCTCATTTCCGAGCTCATCCCACGCCTTGAATACAACATCGTACTTTCCGGAATGGTACAGCATGATCTTCGCCTCGCCGTCTGTCAGCGTCAGTTCCTTCTCCACCTTCGTGTCTGTCATGTAAGTCACCTTCGTGACATCCGTCAGATCATCCAGGATCCTGATACCGATCTCATACGGCACGCGCTTCGTTCTGCTCGCAGAGATCTGCTCGATCTTCGGCCCGGTGCTGTCCACGATGATTCCCTGGCTGTTGATGATAATGTAGTTTCCTGCGTCATCGGTGATCTTCGCGTAGACGATGGACATGCTGTCCGCTTCAATGTCAGCCCATGCATAGTCCTTCCATTCCACGTCCGCCAGCTCTTCCTTCGTGAGTCCCGTCACTTCTTTTCCGTCCGCTCCCGGAACCTTGTACTCGTAGTGCTCGATGGAAGCCACATGGTCGTTGTCATCCGCAATGATCTCAACCTCCACATCCTCCTGGAAAAGGAGACCGAAGCTTACTTTATTTAAGAATGACTTCCAGGAATTTTCACCGAGAACGAGCTCACCGGTCGGATCCTCCACATCCCGGAAGACTGCTTCCAGCTCTGTGGACTGTTCCATGGTCATTGCAAGCTTCTTATCCGTGCTCAGATAATTTCCGTCTATTCCGGCAATTTTCCACCCGAGGAATACAAAGCCTTTTCCTTCGGATGCCTCTGATTCAAATATCTCCCCTTTCTTCAATACCTGGCTCTCCTGCGTTACAGTTCCGCCATGATGGTTCACAACCTTCGCCTCGCAGAGCTTTGTCACATGGAACTCCTTCTCCTCCGACATGCTGCCCGCAAAAGCACCTGTCACCGTGACCTTCACTCTCACATCGCCCTGATCCTTCACAGTGAGGATTCCCGTATCCTGATCCACAGACGCGATATCCACGCCGGAGAGGATCTCATACGTGTAAGTCAGCGGCGCTGTCATGTGTCCGGCAACATCACAGGTCTTCCGCTTCGCCTTCGGCTCCAGCGGGATCTCCACGGTGTCTTTATCCGTCTCGATCTTCTGATCTTCTTCCCCGGCGATCGTAAGTCCGTAAAATCCACAGGTACAGCCATCTACGGTAAAGCGGAACGTGTAAATCCTGGTCTGTCCGTTTTCTTCCACTATGATCTCTGCCGTCCGCTTATCCTGCGAAGCTTCTGCCTGACGGATCGTAACGGTTCCCCGTCCTGTCAGGCTTTCCGCCTTCTCAATCTGTGGGATCACAGGATTTCCGTCCTGATCCTTTCCTACATTGATGCGATAGCTTGTGATCTCCGGTGTGAACTCGGTTCCCCAGGTGAGACCTGTTGACGAAAATTCGATGTTTCGAAGCTTCGCCTGATTATCATAAACTTTCTGTGCCGTTTTCTTTCCGTCAGCGGTCGTTGCCCTGAGAATCAAGTAATTTTTGACCTCATCCGGAATCTTGATGTAATTTTGGATATAATCCGTCGGAGCATCACTCTGACTCAACCGGATCTCATCCGCACCTCCATCCGGAGCGTCGCTCTCTACAAGTTCCCAGGTAACCTTTTTCTCCTCTTCCTCAGCGTCCGGAGCAACCACTTCCATGTAGACCTTATCTTCGCCGTCTTTCTTGATCCACATGACATTTACAACCGGTTTCTCAAGATCGATGTCTGCCACAGGAATGATCTGCAGCTGCGTAAGTCCGTCACGATTTGTGGACCGGACAATATACATACCATTTTTTGCAAGTGCAAACTGATATGAGTCCTCCTGCTCTGCCAAAACCTGCTTCTCGCTGATCGATTTTTTAGAAGAAAGCTCCAGCTCAGATACCTTTGCAGTATCGGTTGCATCCGAGCTTGTGTATACAAGATACGCATTGCCCTCATCCAGCTTTTCTCCGTCGTCCGGTTCCTTTCCGTCCTTATCCGTGATCTTCACGGTGCCCTTCGGCCAGGAACCATTCGTGAGTTTTCCATTCTCATCAAACCAGTCGACCCGCAGCGTCTCCACTGTCTCAAGTCCCGCCGCATCACGGACAAGGATCTGATACGTTCCGTTCTGATTGATCGAAAGCTCGGATTTTGCAAGCCGGTTTCCGGTATTAGATACGAAATCGGCTGTCTTTCCGTCAATCGTCGCCGCCTGGATTCCCGTATTGTCCGCAAACCATACCGGGAACAGGATCGTCTCACCGGTCTTTACCGTGCCGGCTTTCGGGATACTCTTTCCATACAGGATCAACGGCTTCGCCGTATCCTTATTCTTTTCGATCTCCTCCTGAAGATTCTTATCGGAATCAAGTCCCCGCGGTCCATAAAATTCCACATATTTATCGAATTCTGTCATCTCACCGGTAACTGTGACTTCCACCTTGCACTTTTTCAGTTCATGGTTTCCAAAGTTCACCGCAACCGGATTGAAGAAGCTGTCGCTCTCATATTCCGTCTCGATAAAGCCGAAATCATTTCCGCGGATCGCAACCTTTACCTTTCCTTTAAAGTAGAGATCCATGTTGTCCGCAAAGGTTTCGAATGTAAATGTTCCATTCTGATATCCCTTACAGGTGTCTCTCATGTACGGGAATACATCTGTGAATGTGCTGTAGGAGGTCTCATCCCGGAACGGTTCCGTTCCATTCGTGAATGTCAGTGCAGGGTTTGTTGTCACGATGTTGACACCCTCTGTGTTGACAGCGAATGCCATATCGGTAAACGAACCTGTTTTCAGATCTGCAATCCGGATGATTCCGGTTCCCGTCTTCTCCGGTGTGATGGTAAGCTTCTTTGTATCCGCATTGTAGAAGAGACTTCCAAGATACTTCTCCTCTTTTCCGTCAGCACCGCTGACCTCACGGACCGTCACGGACGGTTCCTCCGTCACTCTTGTATTGCTGATTCCCACCGGGATCTCCACGGTATTTCCAAGGATCAGGTTTAAGGTATCCGGAACCTTAAAGAGGCTGACCGGCTCCAGACTTCTGTAAAGGCTGTTATTGTCGGTTGTGTACTCATAGCCCTCTGCCTCGTCCCCGGCAAGAATCGTAAATCTGAGATTCATGGACTTTGTCGGGTCCTTCTCATCGTAGCAGGAAACCGGAAGTTTCATGGTTCCTGTCACGTTGATCGCGCATCTTGCGCTCAGGGTGTTGACCACATTCCCGTCCTGATCCTTCAGAGTAAAGATTCCATCGCTGCCGGCGCTCCTTCTAAAGAGGCTGAAGAGAGAGGTTGCCTTGTCAAGCTTCCACTCCGGTCCGGCGATCAGGGCTTCTCCCTCTGTATCGACCGGATACCAGACCGTCTCCTCAACACCGGCTTTCTCCTCGATCTTTGAATACTCGACCTTGATCTTCAGATCCTTTGCGGGTTTCGTACCGGTATTGTTGATCTGCATATCCGCATAAACCTCAACCGTCGGCTCTCCCGCCGCCCTTGTCCGGCTTCTTGTCGTGATCGTCGTGTGACCTTCCGCTCCGACCTTCAGATAGCCAAAGCCAAGCTCCGGTTTTTTTCCGACAACATAGCTTGCATTTGCCGTTCCGACCGAGCTCCAGGAGAACGCGTTTTCATGGAAATAGCTCTGATCCTCCGAGATCGTAAAGTACAGGGTCATCTCATCGATCCCTGCCGGAAGTGCTTTCGTCTGGGCTTTCAGACCGGACGCATCCACAAGCTCCGAGGTATCTGCCTTCGCGCCTGCGAGGATATTCTCCTTCACCGTCCAGCTCATGAGCTCCTTCGCCTCTCCGTTTACGGAACCATCCTCGTTAAGCTTCGCTGCCATAAGTCTGATGGTTGCAGGATTTGCCTCGCTCGCACGGATCGCCGTATCTCCGCTGTTCCGGAAAGAGATCTGAGGTGTCAGGCATGCGCCCTCCACGAAATTGTAGGAGTCAAATTTCAGGGAAGCTTCCCCGATCTTCTGGTTTCCGATTCCATAAGAGATCGCATAGTAGCCGGTATCGGATGCCATCCGGCCATTTCTTGTCGCCGGAATGATCTCCTTCACCTCTTCGCCATAACGATTCTGATACGGTTCTGCCTCTGTAAGCTCCGTCAGGGTTCCCTTCGTCACGATCAGAAGCGTTGCCGCCTTTTCATCCTGTAACAGATCCGTTCCTTCCGCACCGCCGTTTTCTCCTGTCAGGATACCGGCATCACTGCCATTCTCATCCTCTCCGGTGTCAGGAGTGATCACTGCCGCGGTTTTTTTCTGTCCGAGAGCGATCGCCGGTGCCGCAAAGATAAACCGGTCCATGCCGCCCTTGTGGACTTCATCGAAATAATAGTCCCGGATCGTCTCATGATCCAGTCCGCTTCCTGCAGTATCCTCATAGACCTGCATGTGGTTCATCGCCAGCATCACCGGCGCGCCCCAGGACCCGATGGAGGCGTCATAACGGCTGATGTACAGCGCGTTATTCACCGTATCTGCCACGGTATCCGTATAAACCGCAGAGAGATTTCCGTCTCCGTCTGCGCCAATGATCACATCGGAGCGGACATCCGCCTCCTGTCTCTCTTTTCCAGCGGAATCCTGATACAGGGACGGCGTAAAGAACGGGATCACCGTTACTGCTCCGCCGGTTCCATCGCCCAACAGGGACTTCACATCCGCTTCATCGATCACATACGTATTTCCGTTCATGCCAAAGAGGAAGAAATCTTCCGCCTCCAAAGCAGTTCCGTCAGCAGACATATGAAGTGCCCCATGAAGGAAATTCAGGTTTGTAAAGTACGGATTCTCAAACGGCTGTACGAGGGATCCGTCCTTGTAAATACCGTCCTGCTCGGAATCCTTGTCATTATCGATCAGGGTGTATAACAGTACCGGGGTACCGATCTCTGGTTCCCTGTCATCTTCCGAAAGTGTGATCTTCTGCAGGAAAAGCTGTTTTACGCTGCTCTTCTCATCGCTTCCGGCGATCTGAACTCCGGTCGTGCTGTATGCGAGATAATAAGTATCGGCATCATCCGCTTTCCGCATCACGATGCTGTCGATCCTCGTATGGTTATCCTTCCATGCGTCAGACGGGCTTGCCGCATAGACCTTCCAGTTTTCGGATGCATTCGAGGAGCTTGCGACCGCAAAGTTCAGGAAGGAATAATCGCCGTATACGCGGTCGATGTCATAATTTACCGCCGCGTTTGCCGCCGCATGGGGATCTCCGGTTCCGTCTTTCTTGTTTTCGCTGATGGTTTCTCCGTTTCTTGTATCAAAGTACTCGTCATATGCTTTTTTTCTGTTATCCAGATCCTCATTTCCATACGGCTGTGCCTCAGAGAATACCACAAGGTCATTCCCGGCAGATACCGGCTGGAAACGATAACCGTTCGGCTCGCTCTCGTTCCATTCACGGACAATCTTTGTCACACGTGTATTTTCATCCTGTAGTGTTCCACCAAGGTCGATCCTTGTTGTTTTTACAACCGTATTCCGGCTCATGAGATAAGCTGCATTGGACGGGGACGCATTCTGCGGGAGCAGGCCTGTTCCCTTATAGCTCGCCCATGAAACATGGAGCGTTCCGTCTTTATCAATAGAACCGTAAAAGTCCAGATCTCCCGCTGCGTCCGGAGTTCCGAGATTTTTGTCTACAACGACATACAGCTCATTGTCATCCGGCTTAAACGGATTTACAAGACCAAGCCCCGTATTTCCTTCTTCCGATTTTGATACAAGCTCTGAAAGGACAAGCTTGCTGTCCTGCATGTTGTGATCGCGGTCCTCATTGTTGTCAGTCAGATCCTTGCTGATCACATAGAGCAGGTAGTTATGGTCCTCTCCCCGCTCGTCCGTCCAGGTGAGAAGCTGGTATCTTGTACCACTTCCAAGATTTTCTGCCAGCTTATAGGCACTGGAGGAAGAACCGAAACCGCTGACCTCAAACGGCATATCATTTAACTGGATCGCTCTTGAGGACGAATCAGGAAGATTGTCCTCCGGCGCATAGATCCACTGGTCGTATTCCCGCTCCTCCGGCCACAGGATGTGGATTCCACGTTCCTCGTAGGCATCGTCGATGCTCTTTCTCGATCTTATGAGACTTCTTGTCCCGCCGCCGAAATTTTCTCCAAGCGCATGCCAGCGGAAGAACCATGTGTTCTTTCCGTCATCGGACCGGCTCTTATCATAGCCAGTCTCATAGCCGATGAGATCCATCTCATAGCTTAAGAAAAGAAGTGTGATCCTCATGCCGACCGCACCGGTCGTTACAAATTTATCAAAGCTTGCTGCCGCGTCTTTTGTTCCAAAGGATGCTGCGATCGCCACAGAGAACTTCAGGTAAAGCTCTACATTTGCGACCTCCACGCCGACACCGCCGCCTGCCTCGATATAGACCGTCGGGCTGATCTCAACACCGGAGAAGATCACCTTACTTCCCCTTGTGCCATCCGCCTTTGTATACTCCTCGACCTCCAGCCCTGTCTGGACTTCAAGATCTGCGCCAAATACAACAAACACATATACAATATGGACAGGCTCCGGATAGACCGTCATCTTCACAGAACCGCCCGCCGCCAGAAGGAATGCGGCCTGCTGGAATTCAAACTTGTTGCTGATCTGGCTGTATTTCCACAGGAAGGTCATATTGAGGGCAAGATCAAAGCCTTTCTCGCTGGTCTTTCCCTGTGGTTTGACATAGTTCGTACCGTATGTTCCGGTTGTCTGGGTATTCGATTTCCTGCTTGCCGCGTCGCGAAGCTGGGAGATCGCATTTTCCCCTTTTTCTCCAAATCCAACCGCATTCTTCATGTCATTTAATGCGTCTCTGGATTCCGTAAAGGTATTTCCCGTCTTTGTCTTACTGATCTTCTCGATCTTCGGCGTTTCCTTGGAATTCGGAAGATTGTTTCCCTTCTCCACATACTCGGTTTCCGTCTTCTTACTGTAAAGCGGAATACCGATGGAAAATCCGACGGTATCACCATCCATGATCAGCTCCGCCGGGCCAAAACCAAGGTTCAAGTTCGGAAGCTTGATCTTCGGATCTGTCTTTGAGAGATTTGAGCCCTGACCGGACTGCTCGATATCCGGATCCGCCTGTACCACCGGCATCTCATCCTGATTGAAGGAGAAGGATCCCTTGGACGGTCTTGCATAAAAGCTTCCGAGTCTGGAATTTTCCAGCTGATCCCGGTAGAGGATCGTCAGCGCATATGTATCATTTCCATGAAAGCTTCCGAGATACGCATTGATCTGGTCCTTCTCCGTTGCCGCCGGATACTGGTCCGTGGTCATCATCGTATCATCCAGCCGGATCTCGCCCGGGTTCTCAAAAGCCTTTAAGAGCGCTCCGTGCCACTCAGGCTTCCAGTCATATGCATTCTTACCTGTGTTTCCGGTATACTCTGCCGGATTATAATCACCGCCAAGCGGGAAGGAAACATAGCCTACCGAAGCTTTTTCCGTATAAATTTTCTGTGTCATCGTATCGCCGCCGTTGATCTGGCGATAAGACTGCATTTCCTTTGTGAGACGTGACTTCTGCTCCTCGTTCGTCACGATCGTCGTAAAGTTCGGAACGATCTGGCAGGTCTCATCCGCAGAAGCTCCCGGCGGAACTCTCAAACAGCGCGGGATCATATTGTAGCGGACAAATACCAGCTGGTTATACGTCTCTCCTTCGATGACCACCGGTTCAAGGGTTCCAATATCATAGCTGTCGTCCACAAGTGCCTGAACGAAGAAATCTGTCTTTCCGTCAACCGTCTCCAGTTCATAGAGACCTGTCTCCGGATTCAGCGTAACATCGACCTTTCCGTTCTCATTATAGTCTACATAAAGAGCCGCCTCCGCGATGCTGCCGATCTCCATCGTGCGTACATGTCCAAGAACGGTGTAATCGTAAAACTGGAATTCCAGCGTCGGCATGGAAAGCTCCGCAAGACTTACCGGGATCTCCTCGTCGCCCTGATACAGTTCACCGTTGAACAGGATCACATCGTCATGCTTCAGATGGAAATTAACGGACTTTAAGTTCTTCACACCGGTCAGGAAGAAGGTGTTATCCTTTACTGTAAGACCTTCTAAGGCAACCGTCCGGTCCTTATAATATTTATGGGTCCCTTCTGTGAGATTCTTATCGTACACGCCCTGGGTGATCGTTGCATGTTTCAGCATGCTCTCCAGACCGGACTTTGTGGACTCATATTCCTCAGCCGTCTTATTTCCGTCATTGTCCTTATCGATGGATGCGGAAAAGTTTAAGACGAAATTCTGCGTTCTGTCTAACGGAACGTCCACATAGTAATTATCATTTCTGTTTGTCAGCTCATTGTCATTCCGCAGTAATGTGATCGACGCTGACTTTCCATCCGGCATTGCCGTATTCACGATCTCCTGGCTCCGGCAGTCGATCAGGCGTACCGTGTCATGGAACTTATAGATGCCGCTCTGGCTGTTTTCCGTCAGCTTCAGCCGGCTGCCTACGTACAGATTTCCCCATTCATCCGTACCGCCGTCCTCGATCCTGACGGACGGGGCAAGCTTGTTCCGGATAAATTGATCCGCCGCTTCGCTCTTTGCATCGGAACCAAAATTGCGAAGATCGTCCAGCATCTGGTCATCCGCCGTATGGATCCGCAGGATCGGGTTGTCCGTAAACGCATTTCGTTTTAAATACGCATTTCTGATCTGCTGTCTTCCGGTAATGTTCTTGTTTGCCTGGGACTCAACACGCATGTACAGATAATTGTAGTTCTTCAGTTTATCATACGACACACTTCCGCTCGTCACAGCCTGCCACAGGTTTACTGTCGTTTTCGTGTTTGTTGTCCTCGAGTCAGAGCCGCACCCGGCCTGTCCGCCGAGATAGAATGCTTTTCGCTTATAATTTCCGGAATTTTCCGAGATAAAGGTACCATCATTCCGGAACATGACATTGCTGTCCGCAGCTTCATTTCTGAGAAACCTTTTTACATTGTCCTGTCCGTCACCATAGGCCATATCCTTCGGATACTCATCATTCAGGTTTCCGACATAAGCAAAGGTCGCATTGTATTTTCCCGCTTTTTTGTGGGATGTATAGTCACTGTCCACATAGAGTGATTCATATTTATCGTACAGATAATCGATATAAAGTCTCGCGTAGATCGTATTGTTTGTTGCGATCTTCCATCCGTAGTCTACATATTTTCCGTACTTCCAGTACCAGTTGGAGCCTCCTTCTCCCTCCTTCCGTCTGGAGTCCGCGTTTGCGTATCCATTTACATCGTCAGATGCCCCCGGAGCTGAACCGGCGATCCGGGCATACTGCTTCCAGGATCCTTGATTGCTTCCAAACTGGAGCGCGTCCCCGTAGAGGAATGTCCGTGTCATCGGCTGGCTCTCCGCGTCACCGAGAACCGGCGTAATATCAAGCGCTTCCACCGTTTCCTCGTCATTCTCAACAACCTCTGCCAGAACGGTATCTCCCTCTGCCGGAGCAAGTGCCTCATCACTCATCACAAGACGATCTGACGCGTCCTCCGCATCCGGAAGGTAAGTCAGCGTCGCAAGATTTTTCCTGTCGGCACTGTTCGTATTATAAAGGGAAACTTCGATGGTATCCCCATCGTCCGCCAGTGTCGCCGCCTTCGGATTCTTCAGATGGACTGTAAATGTCACATCGTCCGCCTCATCAAGAGAAGCTTCCCCGTCATTGATCAGCTCCACGGTGATCGTCGTCGTATCGATCCCGCCCGCAAATCCGGTGCTGCCTTCTGCCTTCACATAGTCTTTTCCGGCTTTTGCAGTTCCCTCCTCTGTGTAATAATCCACCTGGCTCACATACTGGATACCGCCGGTGCGTTTTAAGACAAGCTGTGCCTGTCCCTCTGACCGGTCCACACGGAGGTCCGACACTTCAAAGCCGATCTCACTGTCGATCGCTTCTTCATTATCGGTAACGCATACCGTCAGACGGTTTGCGGAGTCGTTAAATTCCGCCCCGGAGGCGTCATAGATCATAGCCAGAAGAAATTCCTCTGCCTCATGCTCATCATCGTCCACTGCGGAGATCAGGATATCCTTTACCCACTCACCATCCGCAAAGGTAAGGTCAACGAATAAGGTGCCAAACGGGTCCTCCGCCTCTGTGTCAAGCTCCGTGTAGGACACTCTTGCAGCCTCCGCAGAGCTCGAAGTCGCGATCCATTCGGTACCGACCGGATCCTCCACCCTAAGCTTCACATCGTTCCAGCTCACTGCGTTCGCGGTGTTTAATTCTCCTCCATCTTCCTCCATCTCTGCCGCAGCAGGTGTCAGGGCGATATGGGCAGTTGCCTCCCCATCCCGGCCGCCGAGACGGTACACCGTGAGCTTCTTTTCCTTTTTCTCTCCCTCTTTTAAGTAAACTGCATTGTCCTTAAACGCAAAGACACCGTTCGGAAATGTTTCGATCCAGTCTTCCGTCTCACTGATCCCTGTTCCGTCATTTCCGGCTACGGTCTGCCTGCCGCTTTTCGGTTTGATATAACCGTATGCCGGCATACCGCCCTCGGCCGCCATAGCAGCCGCAAGAAGGACTGCCGTCCCCTGCCTCAGCCGCGATTTCCATTTCTTTCTCATATGATCCCTCCCAAAAATCTGATCTCCTGCTGCATAAAAAAGAATCTATCTTTTTGTGTGTTTTGGAATTCTTCAGAAGCTGTTGCACAAAAAAAAGCCTCTATACATATATTGTACAGAAGCTTTCTTTTCATGTCCTCACCCCTAAGTAGTAACCTTTGAGGGATTTTTTTCACTGAAAAAGCTTTTCCAGCTGCCGCCTTTTATCACGGCTGCTGCCGCCGATCTCCAGCTTTGCATAGATGTTTTTCATGTGGGTCTTTACTGTGTTTTCGGTCAGGAACAGGCGTCTGGCGATCTCCTGGTTACTGATGTATTCCGATGCCAGTCTGGCGATCTCAAGCTCCCGCTCCGAAAGCCCTGAGAGATCATGTCCGGGAGTTCCCGGGAGCGTCATTCCCTTATAACGCCCGCAGATCCCGGCGATCTGCCGCAGATCATCCTGATAAGCCGGCACATCCGAAAAGGTTTTCCACAGCTTTGCCGGAAGCTGATCCATGTTTTCCACAAACGGCATGTAGATCCTGTCAACAAAGGCAAGCTCCGCAGCTTTCTTTAACGCTGCTTCCGCCTCCTGTTCCTTTCCAAGGTGTGAAAATGCCGCCGCGAGCTGGATCTCCAGATAGATTGCAGGCATGACATAGACCACCCGGCTTCCGAGAAACTGCTTTTCCATGCTTTCTTTTCTCGCCGCAAGCTTTGAGTATTCTCCCCGCGCCAGCAGAACCTGATGGTAAATCGTAAACGCTGATGCCATCGCTGCCCCTAACACGGAGGAGCTTTCCAGGAGACCATTCGCAACCCACGGCACGATCTTCTCTGTCTCCCCGCGCAGAGCCGAAATAAAGCTGTCGCAGAGATCCAGACTGTGGATCATGATATACTGGCGGTTTTCCATCAGCTCACGGCGGAAGCTTTTCCTCTCCTCCTCGAGCGTTTCAAACCCGCCATTCTTTTCTGCCATCCGCATCTTTAAAAAGAGACAGCAGGTCCGGATCCCCCACTGGCTGTAGCGCTTTGCCGCGTCCACTGCCTTTTCCATGGCGATCTGCGCATCTGCATCCATCCCCCGGTCAAAGGCAGCCTCCGCCGCCATCATGTGCTCTGCCCCCTGTCCATGTCCCTCTGTCAGGCGGTAATAATACGGCATGCACTCATGCATCTCGTCCATTTCCCGGTCAAGGGACCCGCTGCCGCTGTGATACAGCCACAATACCGACGGCGAACCAAACGTCCAGCTGTTCGTGGTATCAAGCGTCACCGCCTTCTCCCTCATCAGGCTTCCCGCTTTCCGGTGAAGGATGCTCATAGCGGAGATCTTGTTGTATTCCAGGAAGCTCATATTCATATAAAATTCACCGAAATACTGGTTTCTCTGTTTTTCGTCGATATCTTCCGGCTCTTCCATGCAGGAAAGGAAAAATTCCTTCATCTTCATCATCTCCGGCATCATCCTGAAAAAGACGAAGTTGTTCGCCGGTGATCCTGCTCCGTTCGTTATGGAGCTGCCCGCTTACCATGTGCCTGCATGGGGCAACGTTTTCCGTGCCACCTGGGAGCGCGGCTGGTCCTTCATCAAGCGTGCCGGTTCCGTCATTCTGGCAGCTACCGTTGTGCTGTGGTTCCTGCAGGGCTTTGGTTTCGAGAATGGTGCCTTCGGCATGGTCGAGGATCAGGACAACTCCGTCCTGGCCGCTATCGCTACCAAGATCGCCTGGATCTTCGCTCCTCTGGGCTTCGGCAACTGGCGTGCAACCGTTGCTTCCGTCTCTGGTCTGATCGCAAAGGAGAACGTGGTTGGCACCTTCGGTGTTCTGTATCACTTCGGCGGTGAGCTGTCTGAAAACGGTGATGAGATCTGGGCAGCAGTTGCGCAGGATTACACCGCTCTGTCCGCTTACGCCTTTATGATCTTCAACCTGCTGTGTGCTCCCTGCTTCGCTGCTATGGGCGCGATCAAGCGTGAGATGAACAACGGCAAGTGGACTGCCATCGCCATCGGTTATATGTGCGCTCTGGCCTACTGCGCGGCTCTGGTCGTGTACCAGATCGGTGGTCTGATCACCGGTGAGGTTGGCTTCAACTTCTTCACCATCGTGGCAATCGTGATTTTTGCCGCATTCCTGTACCTGATGTTCCGCCCCAATAAGTATATTGGCGACAACGAGGTCAAGATCGACGTTTCCAAGATCAAGTAAAAATTTCTCAAAACGCGCTGAAAGGAGTGCATTGTTATGATGGAGTTTCTGGCTGCGAATTTCAATCTGCCGACGATCATCGTCGGAGCTATCGTGTTTGGCGGTGTGGGTTGGATCACATGGCACTCTCATAAGCACGGCGGCTGCAGTGGATGCAGCGGCGGCTGCGACTGCGGCGGAAGCTGCAGCAGCTGCAAGGGCGACTGCCACTGAGCAATAATGGAAGAGAAGGGGGCGCGGGTCAGAGCTTTGGCCCGCGCCCCTTTTGTAAACCAAGAGTTTGTGTGATATAACGAAAAGAGAGTGATACGAGATGGAACTGACGCCAGCACACCTGCGGTACCTGCTCGCGATCTATGAGGTCTCGCAGACCCATCTTGACATCAGCTCCCGCAGCATCGCCGAGAAGCTGGGCGTGACCAAACCCTCGGTGGTGCGGGTGCTGAACCTGCTAATGGAGCGGGGGATGATCGTCAAGGAGTATTACGGCAAGATCTACCTCACCTCCCGGGGCATCTTCGTGGCCCGGGAGGTCAAAAAGCAGCTGGACGAAGTGCTCGCGCACTTCCCTCCGGTGGAGGAAGAGCTGACCGATGAGGAGCGGCTCACCGCCGCCCTCGCCCTGACGGCGGCCCTGCCGGAACGGGTGTTCACCGGCCGGTACGACCAGCTGATGGGCGCAGAGGAAGCGTCCTCTGCCGCAGGCTGATACCTTGAAAGGCAAAAGAACCGGACTCCGCGGAGTCCGGTTCTTTTCGTATGCGGGTCCTCAGACCAGATAGCCCTCGAAGCAGTGGAGATCTTCGGTCTTGACGATGCCTTCGAGATAAAGGCCGTCTTCGCGGTACTCCTCGAGCTGGACGCTGCCGCGCTCCCGCATGGGGGCGGCGAGGCCCAGCTTATCGTAGGGCAGGAGAATGCGGATGGTGTGGACGCGGTCGCTGAGGGTCTCGTCCAGCTTGGCCAGCAGCTTGTCGAGGCCGTAGCCGGTCTTGGCGCTGGTGAGCAGGATGTCGGGGTCGAAGCTCAGCGCGCCGGGCTTGTCGCACTTGTTGTAGACGGTCAGGCGGGGGATGTCGGCGCAGTCGAGGCCGTCCAACACTTCGTCGGTGACGGCCAGCTGCTCCTCCCGCTGCGCATCGCCGGCGTCGGCCACCCGGACGATGACGTCCGACCATGCGGCCTCTTCCAGCGTGGATTTGAATGCTTCCACCAGATTGTGGGGCAGACGGGAGACGAAGCCGACGGTGTCCACCAGCAGCACGGCCATGCCGCTGGGCAGGACCAGCTTCCGGCTGGTGGGGTCCAGGGTGGCAAACAGCATGTCGGCCTCGGCTACGCTGGGGCCGCACAGGGCATTCATCAGGCTGGATTTGCCCACGTTGGTGTAACCCACAAGGCTGACCACCGGCATTCCGGTCTTGGCCCGGGCCTTGCGGCTCTCGCCCCGGCGCTTTTCCATCTCGGCCAGCTTCTCAGCCAGTGCGTCAATGCGGGCGTGGACGTGGCGGCGGTCAAGCTCGAGCTTCGTTTCACCGGCACCACGGCGGGCGCCGCCGCCGCCGCCACCGCCGCCGCCCTGACGGCTCAGGCTTTCGCCCATACCCTGCAGGCGGGGCAGACGGTAGCGCAGGAGGGCCAGCTCGGTCTGCAGCTTGCCTTCGTTGGTCACGGCACGGCTGCGGAAGATCTCGAGGATGAGCATGGTGCGGTCGATGACCTCGAGGCCGCCGAGGGCCGTGGAGATGTTGCGGATCTGGCTGCCGGTCAGCTCACCGTCGAAGACGGCGCACTCGGCCCCCAGCTCTGCTGCGGCAGCAGCGGCTTCTTCCAGCTTGCCGCTGCCCAGCACGATGCCGGTCTCAGGGGTCTGGCGCTTCTGGGTGACTTCGGCCACGGCTTCCATGTGGTTGGCCTCACACAGCGCAGCCAGCTCGGCAAGGCTGCGCTCGCAGTCCCACAGGCCCTGATCGAGGGCGAGAAGGATGACCTTCGTCGGGGGAGTTTCGACTAAAATATCGTAAAGTTCGCTCAAAATGATTCCTTTCTGTCATTTGTTTGGAGAATATAGCGATTCGTAGTGTTCTCGCGTCAGGGCATAGCACCTGCAGGGTATCGCTGTACCGTCGAATTTATGGTAGACGGCCTCGTGGTCGTAGACAAAGCCTGCTTTCATCATGACCTTGCCGCTGGCGGGGTTCTCCACAGCGTGGGAGCAGGCAAGCCAATTACTGTCTGTATTCTTGAACCAGTATTCTACCAGAGCGTTCAAGGCCTCGGTGGTGCAGCCTTTGCCCCACCATGCTCTGCCGATGCAGTAGCCCACCTCCCACACGCCGTTGCTGTGGTCAAAGCCGGGCCAGGGGTCCCGCTCCGACTCTACACTGGAGGAGGTAAAGACGCTGATGCTGCCAAACACCTGACCGGTGGCCTTTTCCACGATGGCCCACTGGTAGTAGTCCTCGTTGGGATAGAGCAGCGCCCATGCGCTCAGAAGCTCCTGCGTCTCGGCCACATCCTTGTGCGGCGTCCAGCGCAGCCAGCGGGTGACCTCCGGGTCGTTGGCCCAGTTTGCGTACATCACCGGGGCATCCGACGGCATAAGGCGGCGCAGAAGCAGCCGCGGCGTTTCGATTTCCTGTGTGCCGGCGTGGCGCATGATACATTCCTCCCAACCATTGTAAATATGCATAGAATAGCACAAAACCGGCTTCGGCGCAAGCAAAATGGGCTGCTTCGGGGCAAAAATGCTTGACAAGTGTGCAAACTTCATTAAACTGAAGATGACTGGATAAAAATTCTCCCCGGCAAAGAGCCGGGGAGAATGCTCAGGTTGGAAGAACATCCGCCCGCAGGATAGCCTGCCAGTCGCTGTGACCATACAGGAAGCGGAGGATGTGGACGGTCTGGGTGGAAGAATCGACTTTATAAAATGCAAGATAGTTTTGAACTGGAATGAGCCGGATTCCCAAAGAGGAAAGAAATGGGTCATTCACAAGTGAAAAACGCTGTGGGAAGGTGTCGAGAGAACGGAATTTCTTCCATGCGATGGCAACCAGCTTGTCGGCAGCAGAGGGATTTTTCAAGGTCAGGTCGATATAGTCGAAGGCATCTGCAAGGTCGCGCTGAGCAGAAGCGGCAACATCGATAAAGTAGTTCATCGAAGACTCCTTCTGTTTTGCAGCTCCTGCATGAACTCATCCAGCGGGCGCGTCCTTCCCGCCGCCACGTCATCCAGACCCTCCTGCAATTTCGCATATAAATCGAACCGGGCGGTCAGGGCCTCGTAGGTCTCGATGCTCATCACGGCAAGGTCGCCTTTGCCGTTTTTGGTGATGAACACCGGCTCGGCGTAGTCGTGGCAGAAGGTGGAGATCTCATTGTAGTTGTTGCGCAGGTCTGCGCTGGAACGAATCTTGGGCATCCAAAAGCACCTCACTTTCATACAAAAATTATACCTGAATTTCTTTATAAAGTCAAGAGAAATAAAAAAGGAGAACCTTTCTATGACGGACATCCGAGAGTATCTTGCCCACAAGCCGCTTTTGTTCGACGGCGGCATGGGTACCTATTATAAAGCGGCACCGGGCGCGGACTGCGAAATGGCCAACCTCACCGACCCCGAGGGCGTGAAGAAGGTCCATGCGGAATATCTGGCCGCAGGCGCACAGGCCATCAAGACCAACACCTTCGGTCTGCCCCGGATGGCGGCGGCCCAGATGCCGGGCTGGGAAGAGATGGCCGAGGCGGGCTGGAAGCTGGCCTGTGACGCTGCCGCTGAGAAGGACGCCGCCGTCTTTGCTGACCTTGGCCCGGCCCCGGACACCGAGGCTGCCCCGGCCAGCAGCGCTTACGGCCTCGTGGCGCAGCAGTTCGCCGCACTGGGGGCAAAGAACTTTCTGTTCGAGACGCTCAGCTCCGATGTGGGCATTGTGGAGGCGGTAAAGGCGCTGCGTGTGGCCGTGCCGGACGCCTTTGTCATGGTGTCCTTCGCGGTGCTGCCGGACGGCTACACCCGCGAGGGCCTGCTGTTCCGCGACCTGCTGCGCCGGATGGAGCAGAGCGGCGTGGTGGACGCCGTGGGCCTGAACTGCGTCTCGGCCCCCGGCGCGATGAAGAAACTGGTGCAGGGCCTTGGCGAGACGCGGCTGCCCCTGTCGGTGATGCCCAACGCGGGCTATCCGGTGGTCACCCGGGCGCGGGTGCTGTATCAGGGAAAGCCTGCGTATTTTGCCCGGGAGATGGGGCAGATCGCCGCTGGGGGCGTCCGTATTTTGGGCGGCTGCTGCGGCACGACGCCCGCCCACATCGCGGCCCTGCGCGCAGAGCTGGATGCCCTGCCCCAGCGGACCGAAGCCGCTCCGGCGGCGAAGCTTTCCACCGGGACTGCACCGGCGGTGGAAAAAGATGATGCCTTCCTGCGGAAACTGAACGCAGGTGAGAAGGTCATCGCCATTGAACTGGATTCGCCCCGGGTGGCCGACCTGAGCGGCTATCTGGATGGCGCACGGCGGCTGCAGGCCGCAGGCGCTGACCTGCTGACCATCGCCGACTGCCCCATCGCGCAGGCCCGGATGGATTCCTCCCTCGTGGCCTGCCGGGTACACCGGGAACTGGGGATGTGTGCTCTGCCCCACATGACCTGCCGCGACCGCAACCTCAACGCCACCAAGGCCCTTCTGCTGGGCCTTTACGCCGAGGGCGTGCGGGAGGTGCTGGCCATCACCGGCGACCCCATCCCCACCGCAGAGCGGGACGAGGTGAAGAATGTCTACCAGTTCAACTCCCGCAAGCTGGCCCAGTACATCGTCTCGCTGGCCGGGGAGGGGCGGGAGATGCCCTCGGCCATGACTGTCCTTGGTGCGCTGAACCTCAACGCCCGGAACTTTGACGTGGAGCTGCGCCGGGCTGTGGAAAAGCTGGAAAACGGGATGTCGGGCTTTTTGACCCAGCCGGTGCTGTCGGCACAGGCGGTGGAAAATCTCCGCAAGGCCCGTCAGACACTGGGCGAACGGGCTAAAATTCTGGCCGGCATCATGCCCGTAGTCAGCCAGCGGAACGCCATCTTCATGGAGAACGAGATCAACGGCATCCATGTGGAGGAGGACATCATCCAGCGCTTCGCGGGCCTCGACCGGGAGCAGGGCGAGGCGCTGGGCCTTGAGGTGTCGATGCAGATGGCCCGGGAGGCTCTGCCCTACGCCGACGGCTTCTATCTCATGACCCCCTTCAACCGTGTGGCCCTGATGGAGCGGCTCATTGCCCGGCTGAAAACGGAGCTTCTGGACGCGGAAGGCTGAAAAACGGATAAATCGTTGAAAGCGCCGCAATGAGATGATATTCTAATAAAGAAAAACGAACAGGGCCTTTGCGGACCCTGATAAAGCGGATGCAGCGGGCCACACTCGAAAAGGAAGGAATATAAGAAAAATGCGGACACGGTATACCCTTATCAATATGGTCGTCAATGTGGGTGGACAGCTCATGAATCAGGCGCTGCTGTTCATCAGCCGGATGGTGTTCATCCACTATCTGTCGGCGGCATATCTGGGTGTCAACGGACTGTTCACCGATGTGCTGGGCATCCTGAACTTTGCAGAGCTTGGCATCGGAACGGCGATGATATACAGCCTGTATGAGCCGGCTGCGAAGAAGGATGAGCATCGGCTGGCGCAGCTGATGAACCTTTACCGGCTCCTCTACCGTATCGTGGCGGTCGTGGTGCTGCTCGTGGGCCTTGCATTGATGCCGTTTCTGGGCTTTTTCATCAAGGACAGCGGCGGCATCGAGCATCTGCGGCTCATCTATCTGATGTATGTGGCAAACTCGGTCTGCTCCTATCTGCTGAGCTATAAAAACTCCATCTATCTGGCCTACCAGAAAGCCTATGTCCGCAACCTCTGGGCGCAGCTCTGCGACGCGGTCAAGACGCTGCTCCAGATCGTCCTCATCGTGCTGACCGGAAACTTTATCCTCTATCTGGCGGTGCAGTTCGTGATGCAGTTCATCCCGAACATCATCGTATCGGTCAAGGTGGATAAGGAATTTCCCTACCTGAAAGAGTGCAGAGAGCTGCCGGAAAAAGAAGAATTTCACGGTATCCTGCGGAACATCGGTGCCATGAGCTTCCACAAGCTGGGAACGGTCATCGTCCGGAACACGGACAGCCTGCTGATGTCCAGCTTCGTGGGTTTGCTGTCGGTGGGCATCTACTCCAACTACAAGCTCATCTTGTCCGGCATCAACAACCTGATGGATAAATTCTCGAACGCCTTTACCGGAAGTCTGGGCAATCTGGGAGCCATCGAGGATGAGACACGGGTGTACAGCATCTACCGGGAACTGGACCTGCTCTTCTTCGTCATTTACGCTTACTGGACGGCGGGACTGTTCGCGCTGTCCAACGCTTTTATCACCCTCTGCTTCGGCGCGGAATACTGCTTCTCCACGGCGACAGTCGCCGTCCTCGTGACGGAATTTTATGTTTCGGGTCAGCGGAAGGTCAACCTGCTCTTCCGTGAGGCCAAGGGCCTGTTCTGGTACGACCGGTACAAGCCGCTGCTCGAGTCGGCCATCAATCTGGCAGCGTCCCTGCTGCTGGTGCAGAAGTTCGGCGTGGCAGGCATTCTGGGCGGAACGGTCATCAGCACCGTGGCGACCTGCCTCTGGATGGAGCCTTACATCCTGATGCGCTACGGCATCCGGGAAGACTGGCAGGGCAAGCTGAAAGACTACTTTGTCCGCTACGCCGAACGCGCCGCAGTCGTCGCGGCGCTGGCCGCTGTGTCCTACGGATGGGTGAGCTTCTGCCCGGCGAAGAACATCGGCTGGTTCCTGCTGGACGGTGTGCTGTATACGCTGCTGTTCGGGGCTGTCATGGTGGTGCTCCACCGGAACGCGCCGGAGTTCAATCGGCTCAAGGGCCGTGTCACGGCTGTCCTGAAAAGAAGGAAAAGCTGAATGGCCGGGCGGGACAGCCGCGTCCGGCCCATCCGGCAGAAGAACGGCGGTCTGAGCGCGGCCCGTGCGCTGAACGGCAGCTGTGAAAATTTTGTTCCGATGAAAAAGAGATTGACAAAACGCACAAAAAACGCTATATTCTTTTTATAAATGCAAGGAAAAAGAGTGTGCGTCGTTTTCGCCATCCAGAGAGCCGGGGGCTGCTGAAAACCCGGTATGGCGGTGCGGGGTGCTGTCGCTTTTGAGCAGAGGCGGGGAAACAGGAGTAGTCGCCTCCGGGTCTGCCCCACGTTATCGGGGCATCAAGGGGCATACGGCAGAAAGCCGTGTGCAATTTGGGTGGTACCGCGGTTATATTACAGCCGTCCCATGGAACGCTCCGTGGGGCGGCTTTTTTCGTCCCACTTCACAAACCTTCTGGGAGGATACTATGAAAGAACTCGCAAAACAGTATGATCCGAGCCAGGTGGAAGACCGCATCTACCAGTTCTGGCTGGATGGCGGCTACTTCCACACCAAGGCCGCCCCCGACAAGAAGCCCTACACCATCGTGATGCCCCCTCCGAACGTCACCGGCCAGCTCCACATGGGCCACGCCGTGGATAACACCATGCAGGACATCCTCATCCGCACCAAGCGGATGCAGGGCTATGCCGCCCTGTGGGTGCCTGGCACGGACCACGCTTCCATCGCTACGGAGGCCAAGGTCGTGGAGGCCATGCGTGCTGAGGGACTGACCAAGGAAATGGTGGGCCGCGACGGCTTCCTGGAGCGCGCTTGGGCCTGGAAGACCAAGTACGGCAACCGCATCGTCAGCCAGCTCAAGAAGCTGGGCAGCAGCTGCGACTGGGAGCGTGAGCGCTTTACCATGGACGAGGGCTGCTCTGAGGCTGTCAAGGAAGTCTTTGTCCGCCTGTACGACAAGGGCCTCATCTACCGCGGCAACCGCATGGTCAACTGGTGCCCCCACTGCAACACCTCCATTTCCGACGCCGAGGTGGAGT
>OHCJ01000138.1_pt1 | contig 23913 bp, 19 predicted proteins | sample 1566821 | NCBI WGS metagenome assembly OHCJ01 (sample SAMEA3879545, study PRJEB24766) | human gut metagenome | biome: human-associated habitat; feature: feces | place: USA | collected 1985/1987 | reverse complement strand
GGCCGCTGCGGGCATACCCGCCGCACCCGCGCACACGTAATTGCAGATACGGATCCGAAAAGGCTCCGGCTTCGGCCGGAGCCCTTTTTGTTTTGGCGCGCAAAAATGTGTTATTTCTGCGCGGAAATATGCCGATTGTGCAGAGCGCATGTAAATTCGCGGCCGAAATGCTATATTTCTCCCATGAAGGAACGGAGCGCGCGGCGCGCTGCTCCGCGAGAGGGAGAGAGATCACAAGTGGCCGAAGTATTGAATATATGTATCGTGGACCCCAGCACGATCTGGCGGCACACGGCGAGAGAGATCCTCTGCCGGGAGCTGGACGCCAATGGGGTGCGCGCGTGTGTGGATGAATTCTCCGCGCCGGAGTCGATGACGTCCGACGGCGGATGTGCGTACTACGACGTTGTGCTGGCGGATATTTCCGACCGGCAGACGCGGGAGCAGTATTTGCGCTTTTTCCGGGACCTGCGCCTCACGAGTCCGCAGACGAAGCTGATCTTCCTGTCGGCAGATCCGCTGGCGGCGCTGGACGTGTTCGAGTGTGACCCGGATTACTTTGTCTGCAAGCTCGAGATGGAGACGCGCCTGAGCGCCGCCCTGCGCTTTGTGCTGCGTCCGTGCGGCGGGGAGCTTGGGCCCTGCCTGATCGTGGGCTCGCGCGCGACGCGCCATGTGCTGTCCATGCGCGAGATTCTGTACTGCGAGCACGCGCAGCGCCAGACGAAGATCGTCATGACGACGCGCACCGTGACGTGCTCGGAAAAGCTCAACGAGATCTATGGGCGGCTCGATCCCGCGGACTTTGTGCAGACGCACTGCAGCTTTCTGGTCAATCTCAGCTATGTCAAGGAGCTGCGGCGCACGTGTGTCGTGCTGCGCAGCGGCGTGACCGTCCCGCTCAGCCGCGCCAACTATGCCCGCGTCCGCCAGGCGCTGGCGCAGCACCTTTCGCACGCGCTCGGGGGCGAGCGGCCGCTTTTTACGCTGTCCGAGCGCTGACGCCGCCGCGGCGGATCTTGCCCGGAGATCTGTGCGGCCGCTCTTTAGCGAGGAGCGGCTTTGTGATTGCAAAAAAGAAACATTTTTTGGCAGCGAGCACGGCCTGACTGCAGCGCACGCGTTGTCCGCCAGAGGTGGGCAGCGCGTGTGTTTGCAGCGAGAAGTATTTTCTCCGCCGCATATGCTGGGGTTGAAAAGTTCCGCCTGTGATCTGTCAACGGTGGAGAACAGAAACAAAACGGTTACAAGAAATGGCGCTTATCTCACGCATGATAGTTAATGATGGCGAAAAAGTGGATAAAAGTGCAGATGTGCCCACAAAGCGCATAGAAAATGGTAGCATCGACTGTGGATTGTTGGGGAATTTCCGATTTTTTGTCGATATTCCCGAAAGGATAAGGAGCGCAGACGCATGGCAAAAATCAATATCACAAGTTACGAGCCGGAATTCCGGGTGCGTGTGAAGCTGCAGTGGCGAGAGCGCTTTTTGCCCGACCAGTGCAATCTTCTGCGCGACCGCTATGCCGACGGATTGATGCATTTGAGCAGCACCACCGGGAAAACAGCGGTCTTTACTGCACCGGCGCATATGCAGCTGCGCGTTTTTTTGCAGCACGGAGTTGACCGGAAGGCGTTTTTTCATGTTCTGGCGCAGACGATCAATGTGCTCCGCTGGGTGAACCGGCAGCGGCTTCCGCTCGCCAATTTGCAGCTCGATGTGGAGCATGTGTTCATCAATCACTACACGCAGGAGTTGTTTTTCCTCTACATCCCGGCGCAGATCGATGCGCCGAAGTCGGAGCTGCGCTCGTTTCTGGAGCAGCTGGTCTTCAACGCCAGCGCCCAGATGTATGCCAGCGCGGACTATAAACAGGAGCTGCTGAGACTGCTTCAAAGCAACAGCAGCATCACGACGCACCTGCTCGAGATCTTTGTGCGCACTGGGTGTCCGGAGGCGGCGGCAGAAATCACAGCCGGTCAGCAGGAGTTTCAGCAGCGGATCTCCGATTCTAAGTCGGAGTATCTGCGCCAGATGGATCGATGCCGGGAGACAGGCGGCAGCGCTGCACCGCTGCGGGAGACGCCGCCTGCACCGGCGGCACAGTCCGCGCGCGCCGGTACGGATCTCTACTACAGCCGAAGCGACGCGCTGATGCCCGACCCGTTCGGACAAGAGGATGGGACGACGCTGCTCGGCGGCGCGGGAGAGAAGGACGGAACCGTGCTGCTCGGCGACCCCGAGGGGGATGGCGGGACCGTGCTGCTTGGTGATGCCGGAGAAAACGAAGGGAGCGTCATGTTTGACGCCGGCGGCACAATCGTGCTCGCGCAGGAGACGCTTGCGCAGCCGCGCCTTTACCGGCGGAAAACAGGTGCAGTGATCACCATCGACAAGCCGGTGTTCCGGATCGGAAAAGAAGAGGGCTATGTGGACTATCTGATCCCGGATAACCCCGCGATCAGCCGCAGTCATGCCGACATTATTTCGCGCGGCGGAAGCTATTATATCTACGACAACAACTCCACAAACAAGACGTATGTGAACAATATCATGATCCCGGCGCTGAAAAACGTGGAGCTGTCCGACGGGTGTCTCATCCGGCTTGCAAACGAGGAATTTGAATTCAAAACAACGGATTCCTGAGCAGAGGAACCGAGAAAATGGGGTGCGGAAATGGTATTCTTGGGCGCGGTCGAAACAGACGTCGGCAATGTAAAGACGACGAATCAGGACTCGGCCTGTATCTTGGTCGCGCAGACGTCGCGCGGACAGATCGCGATGGCACTGATCTGCGACGGCATGGGCGGCTTGGAAAAGGGGGAATTGGCCAGCGCGACGGTGATCCGGGCGTTTCAGGATTGGTTTTGCCGTGAGCTGCCGCAGCAGATGGCGGGCTTCGGATGGGATATCGTCCAGACCGCGTGGATGCATCAGATCAAGGTGCTCAACCGGACGATCAGCGATTACGGCAAGTTTTACGGCTTTTCCCTCGGGACGACTGTGACGGCTATGCTGCTGTATCAGGACACATATCTGATCGCGCACGTGGGCGACTCGCGGGTATACGAGCTGCAGTCGGATATCCTGCAGCTTACGGCCGACCACAGTGTAGTCGGCCGAGAGGTGCGGCGCGGGACGCTTACCGCACAGCAGGCTGAGCGGGATCCGCGGCGCAATGTGCTGCTGCAGTGTGTGGGCGCGTCCAAGACGGTCAGCCCGCAGATCCTGCAGGGGCAGATCCGGCCGGGTGCGCACTACCTGCTGTGCTCGGACGGCTTCCGTCATGTTATCACATCGGAGGAGCTGCTCACGCAGCTTGGGCCGGCAGCCGTGCGCGATCCGGGGCAGATGCACACGCGATTGCGAGGGCTTATAGATCTGGCGATGTCCCGCGGGGAGCGGGACAATATCTCAGCCTTGCTGATTCGAGCGGAGGTGTGACGGCGTGGCAAATCCCATTGAGTCCGTATTCGGAGGGAAATACGAGATCCTGAAAGAGATCGGCCGCGGCGGTATGTCGACCGTCTATCTGGCGATGGACCGGCATCTGAACAAGCAGTGGGCGATCAAAGAGATCAAAAAGAGCGGGACGAGTCAAAAGGGCGTCATCTATGTGCAGAGTCTCATCACGGAAGCAAACATGATGAAGAAGTTGGACCACCCGGCCATCCCGCGCATCGTGGATATCACCGATAATGAGGCGGCCATCTACATTGTCATGGACTATGTGGAAGGCGAATCGCTGGATAAGGTGCTGCTGAAATTCGGGCCCCAGCCGCAGGAAGTGGTGCTTGACTGGGTCAAGCAGCTTGCTGACGCGCTGAACTATCTGCACACGCAAACTCCGCCCATCATCTACCGAGACATGAAGCCGGCGAACGTGATGCTCAAGCCGGACGGCACGGTCAAGCTCATTGACTTCGGCACGGCGCGTGAATACAAGGGCACCAACCGCGCCGACACAGTTATTCTGGGCACACAGGGCTATGCCGCACCGGAGCAGCACGGCAAGCGCGAGACAGACGGCCGGACGGATATTTACTGCCTCGGCATGACGATGCACACGCTGCTGACGGGACAGAACCCCAGCGCTCCTGATTATGAGTATTTTCCGGTTCGCCACTGGAATCCGGAGATCCATGAGGGCATTGAGCGCGTGATCGAAAAATGCGTGCGTCCGGACCCGGAAGACCGCTTCCAGAACTGCACGGAGCTGCTCTACGCGCTGGAAAACTACGAGCAGGATACGGTCGCATATAAAAACGCGCAGAAGAAAAAGGTTCGTCTGTTCGTCGTGGCGGCAGCGCTGAGTCTGACCATGTTCCTCGCCAGTCTCGGCTCTTTCGTGGCGGCGCAGGCTGTGAAAAAGGGCGACTATGAGGCGCACATCAATGTCAGCGCCGCCGCGTCGCTCGACACCCGGGTGGATGAGTATGCCGAGGCGGTGCGCCTGGACCCGAAGCGGCTGGAGGCGTATGACAAGCTGCTCGACGCCTATCAGGACAACGGCAAGTTTGACCGGGAGGAGAGCGGCGTCTTGTCGGGGCTGTTCGGCAAGTACTCCGGCGCGAAGAACACGGCGGAATACGCACGGCTGTGCTACCGCATGGGCTTTATGTATTTCAATTTCTACACCGAGGACGGTCATGCGAGCTTTCAGGCGCGCGCCGTCAAGTCGGCCGGTTATTTTGAACAGGTGCATGAGCTTTTGAAGGCGCACCCCGAGCTTGACTTTGACAAGGCGGAGGCGGCGGAGAGCTATTATACGATCACGAGCTTCTACAAGGCCAACAATGGTATGCAGCTTGCCAAGGCGCACACCGCCGAAGAGCTGTCGCAGCTGTTGGACGCGTTTTCCGATTGCATGGACGCACTCGAGAATTACGATGAGCATCAGGATGAATCGGCGCAGGCGGTCAAGCTCGACCAGTATATGCACATCGCCGAGCAGATCAACGAGCTGCGCAACGAGTTTGCCGCCGCCGGGACGGATGAGGCAGATGTGCTTGCGCTGCTGGGGAAGATCTCTGCGAGCGAGTCGAAGATCCAGCTTGCGAGCCTGTCCGCGCAGCGGGAAAAGGCTCTGGCCGACTGCACGGCGTTTTGTGATAACGTCAGCCGTGCGTATCAGAACTGATAGGGAGGGCGGCAGATGACATTTATTTTATTACGAGTCTCGTTGATCCTGCTCTGTCTGGGCGTTGCCTTTCTGATCGCAGCCGCGGTGATCTTCGTCAAGCTGAAGATTTGGGTCGTCATTGCCGACCTGAGCGGCAAGACGGCGCAGCAGTCGATCGAACGTCTGCGCACTCAGGCCGGCCAGCCGGCACCGCGCCAGAGGCACTTTTCCTATGTAGCCAACAGCGGCGCGATCTGGCGCGGCAAGGGCACGGGGCGTCTTTCCAAAAAGGAGACCGAGCCGCTCGGCCGCCGAACGGAGCAGACGCTTCCGCTGAACCAAATGGGAGCAGATCCGGACGGTACGATGCCGTTGGATCAGGCAGATCCGGACGGCACGATGCCGCTGGATCAGGAGACCGGCATTCCGGACGACGCGGCGGCTGCCGCTGCTGCATCGGATCCGGGGGCGACGGTCGTAATGGCGCCCGAGCCCGAGCCGGAATGCCCCATCCCGCACGGTGACTTTGTCCTGCTGGAGCAGACCGTGCTCATCCACACACAGGAAGTGATCCCGCAGCAGAGCGAGTTTCACATCTGAATTTGCTGGCAAAATAATTTAACATACAAAGGAGAAGCATTATGAAAAAGAGGGTTTTGTTAAGAATCCTGACCGTTGTGCTCGTTTGCACGATGCTGTTGGGTCTCGTCGGCTTTGCGCCGATGGTCGAGACCTTGTCCGGCTCGCAGCAGACGATCGCTGCGGTCGACGGCTCGACCGGCGATATCAAGGACACGCCGGATGCGGGCAGCACAGACAAGGATACCGGCGACACCGGGGATGCGGGCGAGAAAGAGCCCGAGCCGGATCCCGATCCGGAGCCCGAGCCGAAGCCTGAGCTCGATCCGGGCAAGTGCATCGTCACGATCGAGCAGCCGGATGGCGGCACGATCACCTGCAAGCAGCTCCCGGAAAACGGACAGGTTGAGAAAGACACGAAGCTGACCTTCACGGTCAGCCCGGAGAAAGCGAAGAAAGCGGAGAAAGCGGAGAAAGCGGAGAAAGCGGAGGAAGGCGTCTTCCGAGCTGGTCGCGGTCCGTGTGAACGAGAACGCTTTGGACATCAGCAAGGACATCAACAAGGAGGGCGAGTTCACCGGCACCATTACCATTACGGAGAACACCACGATCTCGGCGGAGTTCTTCGGCATCCGGAGCATCAAGGTTTGGGATGCAGACGCGTGGACGCAAAGCAAGAACGTCACGATCGAGACGATCGGCAGCGTGTCCAGCAAGTCGTATAAGAATCTGAACGGCGAGGATGTGGCCATCGAGGGCAACAACTTCGAGGTCAAGGACAGCATCGGCAAGACGGCGGTCGAGTACAAGATCACGGTCAACGGCGACGGAGCAGCCAAAGGCAAAACCGCGACGGCCAATGCCGAGGTCAAGCTGGTGGACAATGATGGCCCGATGCTTGAAAGCAAAGTTGAAAGTGTAAAAAACAACAACAATTATAAAGGTTATAGATATCATTGCATTGTGACCGTGCGCGACAATGGTTCCGGCGTGAAAACAGATAGTCTCCGAATCTGTGATGGTACAACAGAATGGAAACTTGGAGACTTCGGAAATGCTAAAGTGGATGCAAATAAGGACGGCACGGTTGTTCAGTTCGAGTTTTGTTATAAATACAACACAAACTACTTCTTTAAGGTGAAAGACAGAGTCGGCAACTGGTATGTCGGCAGTGTGATTGATGATAGCGATCCGGACATCATGGGTTACGAAATGGAGCCCGGAAGCTGCAAAGATGCAGAAAAGAATATCTGGTGGGCAGGCAGCGGTGCGTGCCTGACCGTTTCGGCGCGTGACGCCGGTGGGATTCAAAGCTTCGAGCTTTTGTATGGAGAGAACCCTGTCAAACTGACGAAGCGCGAATTCGCGACGGATGCTGATGGCAAGTATGAAAAAGCGCTGTTCAGCATTGATAAGAGCGGCGAATATACGGTTGTTGTAACTGACAAAAGCGGACACAAAGCCGAGGAAACGATTACCATCCAGTATGACCCGAACGCGCCGGTGTTCAAGAGCGCCAAATACACGACAAGCGCGGACGACAACTGGCTCAAGGGGCTGTTGAACAAACTTACCAACGGCGCACTGTTCAACGAAAAGGTTGGGATCACGTTTGTGGTCAATGACGGTGCGTATGATAAGGACACAGATACTTTTGCCAGCGGCGTTGCCAAGGTGGAGTACTGTCTGGTAAAAACAACGACCGCGAATGCTTCTGCAGACAAAGCAGAGCGTGACGGCAGCGATTCTTCCAATGACTGGAAGGAACCCGAGATTTCCCAAAAAGGGAACAAGTATATTCCGATTCAAGGTGATTTCACCGGCTACATCGAGCTGCGCGCTACGGACAATGCCGGAAACGAGAGCGTCGTAACGGTTGAATATGACGCGAATCAGGACAAACCCGGCGATCTTGAGATCACGAACAAGGCGACTTACGGCGAGGGCGACTTGATCGTCATGGCGAAGACCGGCAACGGCACAGACCAGAAAGCCTACACGAAGGCTGGTGACGCCGGTAATCCCGAGGTCGTGCGCTCTGTGGATTTCGATATCTACACGACGGCACCGAGTAAGGAGCTTTTGCCGGATAGCGAGACAAAGGAAACCGACAGCGCCGATGGCAAGATAACGACGACCACGACCTATTCGTATGGTAAGCCGACCGTGACTGCTAAGTACGGCAATGAAGAACTTTCGATTGAGGACAAGTCTTCAGAAGATGAAGCTGCGGCTGGCAACCATACATTCGAAGCCTCGATCGGGAAAAATGGAGACGTGCGCTTTGCCGGGAATGTCGAGTTCACTGTGAAGTACCCGATTATGAAAACGGTGACTGTAGACGGTCAGAAGCAAGAGCCTCCGACGGAATGTGAGGTAAAGGAGCAGACCGTCTCCGTCCCGGTGCGTGTGCAGAACTATCTGGATGCACCGGAGATCAAGCTTGTTAGTGAAAAGAACGAAAACGACAAAGGCGATAGCTGGTTCAACAGCAATGGCCATCCCCTTACCTCCGTGAACCTCAAGACGACGGACGGCTTGGCGAAGGTCACGACGGACTACACGATTTGGTATTGGGAAAACGGTCAGAGCGAGGAGAGTGCAGTTCGGCTTCCTGAAACTCTTGGGGCTAACGAAACCACCGGCACGATCACCAACGCCGCAGGCGGCAATTTGGCGAAGCCTGCAGATAACGAATTGTTCAATGTCACGCCGCCCCAGAAAACGCTGATCGAGAAAGCGGGCTACTACAAAATCACCGCGGTGAGCGCCGATACTATCGGCAACAAGACGGAAGAAGTCTCCCAGACCTTCAAGTACGACCCGAAGCCTGCGGACATTCGCGTCGCTTTTACGGAGAATCGTACTGGCGAGGGCGAGTATTTCAACATTCTCCGCACGGCAGAAATCAGGGTGAAGGATGACACGTTTACCGGAAGTGAGAATGAACACAAGAATATAGCTGTCAGCTTCACCTTCAAGGGCGCAAAGCCGCAGCAGGTTGGTGATAATGAATGGACATTCACCGAAAATGAAGCCGAGCCGGGTGGCATCTGGACCGCTACATACCAGTACGGCGTTAAGCCGGGAGAGACCCTCCGAGACGGTGACAACTACCAACTGAAGGTGTCCGTGACGGACAACGCCGGAAACACATCCCGCACGGACGAAAAGGGCTGGTATTACATCAACGGCAGTCAGGACCCGGAAAAGCTGAAGGGACAGAAAGATCCGAATAGCCATTACACCGGCGATGCAAACGATGACTTCACCATCGACCAGACCAAGCCGGTCGTGAGCGTGGTGTTTGACAACAACAGCGCGCGCAACGAAAAGTACTTCTCCGCCGGCCGTACCGCGACCATCACGGTGACCGAGCACAACTTTGATCCCGAGAAGAGCGTGAGCATGACGGCCGAAAATGCGACCGCCGGCGCAGACGCCAAGGAAGGCTGGACGCAAAACGGCGACGTCTGGACGAAGACCGTCACCTTCGACCCGCAGGATGCGGTCTGCAAGTTCAGCATCGACGTGACCGACCTCGCCGGCAACAAATGCCCCGATGAGGACGTGAACTACGGCAGCAGCGCCGCGCCCCGCGAGTTCGTGATCGACCAGGTCAACCCCGCGCTCGAGATCACCGGCACGAACGCCACTCCGTATGCGGATGCGTGCGCGCCCGGCTTCACGGCGCATGATACCAACATGAGCACGGAATACACCATGACGCTCACCCGCACCGTCCGCGCCAGCCGCAACGCAAACGTGTCTGACCGCTTCCTGACCCGCGACAGCGTCACGGTGACGGGCACGGACATCAACGCAGTGTTCAACACCATCACGGAAGAGGCCGAGAACGACGGCATCTACATTCTGGACGTGACCGTCATGGACATGGCCGGCAACTCCACGCAGACTACCTCGACCTTCACGGTCAACCGCCACGGCTCGTTCTACATCTTCAATAAGGCGCTTGCCGACGTCGTCAACGCCAAGTACGTCCAGAAGGCGGACGGCAGCTATCAGGTGACGGAGTACAATGCCAGCCCGCTGGTGGCCGATTCCGTCAAGATCGAGATCTACCGCGACGGTCAGCTCGTCACGACGCTGACGCCGGCTGTCGGCGCGGGTGTGATCGGCGCTTCCGGCCTGTATGAGTACACCTACGATCTGCCGGCGGAGCACTTCGCGCAGAACGGCAGATACAAGGTGGCGCTCTCGTCGCTGGATGAGGCGAAAAACGAATCCGACAACACGAAGCTTGACGACGCACTGCTCGAGTTCACCGTGGACTCCGTTGCTCCGGAGATCACGATGATCAAGGGGCTGGAAAAGGGCATCGTCAATGCCAAGGAGCTGACCTTCTCGGCGGCAGTCATGGACACTTACGGCATTGCCAGTGTTCAGATCCTGGTCGACGGCAAGGTGGTCAAGGAGTATGTGACGCAGGAGGCTTACGACGCACTCAAGGCCGGCGGTCAGGCGCTGGATCATGAGTACGCCGTGCTGACAAATACGCTGGACGTCGGAGTCGAGTGCAAGCTGCTCGAGAGCAGCAGCCGCCAGCACGTCGTCATCGCCGTGACCGATATGGCCGGCAACGTGACGCAGACCGACAGCAAGGATTTTGCCCCGAGCTACGACTTCCACGAGAACGTGCTCGTTTCCACGAACTTCTGGGCGCGCTATATCCACAATGTCTGGGCACTGGTCGTGACCGGCGTTGTGATCCTGGCGCTTGCCGGCGGCATCTGGTATGTCACGGCCAAGAAGAAAAAAGAGCACACGGCTGCGTAATTTAAGCACAGCCTGCTGACCCTGCAAAATTCCGGGAGGGGCTTCGGCCCCTTCCGGATACATGGAGACTGCGTTTTGCAGAGCCGCGCCGCGCGGCTGTGCAAAGCGCGGCCGCAAAGAATGGAGATGTCTTGTATGCACGAATGGATCGAAGAAGGAAAACTGCTGGAGGTACATGGTCCGCAGAGCCTGTCATATATTTTGGAGGACGACAGCCTGTTCAACCTGAGTGAATACAAGATCCTGCACAATCAGGACAACGACTTTTTCGTCGATTGCGCCAAGCTGCGCTACAACGGGAAAATCAAGCTGACCTATTTTCTGGACGACTATGTGTCGCTTCAGGCATTGCTGCCGACGCTGGAGGCCTACACCTTTGTCACGGTGCTCGCAAACCTCCTCGACAGTGTTGTGGAGATCGTCCACAACGGTTATCTGGACGTTGCGGACCTGAATCTGGAATTTAACCGCATCTACGTCGACCCCGCATCGCTGACGGTGCGCCTGATCTACGTGCCGCTCAACAGCGAGCGTGTCTCCGGAACGGTCGTGCTGACTGCACCTGTGACGGACCGCTTCCGCGCCGAGCTGCGCAAGCTGATCCTCAATTCGCCCGGACTGTCCGGCGGCAGGCTGCGCGTCGTCAGCGACTGGCTGGACGACAAGTCGCTCAGCCTTGAGGACGTGTGCAAAAATGTGCGCGCCATGTCCCCCGCTGCTTCAGGCGGCGGCGCGGCGCCGCAGTCCGCCCCCGCTGCACGCGGCGGTCATACGCGGCGGCGGGTCACGATCACGGCGCTCAACGCGCCGGAGCCGCTGTCGGTGGAGATCAATAAGCCAGAATTCCGGCTCGGACGCAGCAAAACGGATACCGACTGCTGTCTGCTCTTTAACGCCGCGATCGGCCGCATGCACTGCCGGATCTTCAACAGCAACGGCGTCGTGACGGTCGAGGACGCCGACAGCCGCAACGGGACGTTCGTCAACAAGGTGCGCCTCAAGCCGCATGAGCGAAAGACGCTGCACGATCAGGATGTGCTTCGTCTGGCGAACAGCGACTTTTCGGTTCGGATAGAGGAAATCAGATAATATGAGCAAGATGAGAATTATCATTGCCGACACGGAAAAAAAGGTCGTGTCGGCGCTGGAGACGAAGTTTCTGTACGAGCTGCGGGATGACGTGGATCTGGAGGTCATCACGGACGCGGAGTATTTCTCCGTGTTTTTCGCCAAGCCCCAGACGGCGGACATTCTGGTCTGCGGCGAGGAGCTGTTCACGGAGGATATCAAAAAGCACGGCATCAAAAAGATGTTTCTGCTCTGCGAACAGGCGGGCACCGGCAGCACGGAGGATCTGTCGGTCGAGCGGGTCTTGAAATATTCCAGCCCGCAGGCGGTCATGGATCAGGTCCTGCGTGGCCACGGGACACAGAAGAAAAAGGAGCCGGTCATCGTGCTGGTATATTCCGCCTCCGGCGGCGCGGGCAAAACGACGGTCGCGCTGGGCATCTGTGCAAACCTTGCCAAGAGCTATAAGCGGGTGCTGTATCTGAGTGCCGAGCGTATCCATACGTTTCAGGGACGCTTGAAAGACCCGAACACGCTCACGAATCAAGCTGTGGCGGGCATTGCCGGAGCGGGCGAGCGGATGTTTGCCGAGGTCCGCCCGCAGCTGCGCAAGGAGGGGTTTGATTATCTGCCGCCGTTCCCGGTCGCCCTTTCGTCCGCCGGGCTGTCGTTTCGCCTATATGAGGCGATCGCGTCTGCGGCCAAGCGCTCCGGGGAGTATGACTATGTGGTCGTGGATACGGACACGGTGTTCGACGGCGATAAGGCGAGCCTGATCACCAAGGCCGACCGGGTAGTCATGGTGCTGCGCCAGACGCGGCAGGACGTGTTTGCGATGAATATGCTCGTGCGCAACATGAGCTGCAGCGACACGGCAAAGTATTTCTTCGTCTGCAATGACTTCGACAAGGACAGGGAAAATGCGCTGGTGTCGCAGGGGAACGAGGCAAAGTTTTATGTCAGTGAGTATCTTCCGCACATGGACCGGGTGCAGAATATGACGGTCGGCGAGCTGGGTGCTCGGCCGGAGGTGCAGAAGATTGCATTTTTGGTGATGTAAAGAGGGGAAAACGATGGACAACAAGGCAGTGGTTATTTTTCGCATCCTGAAGCGCAAACAGGAACATGATCTGGAGATCCCGCTGGATATCTCGGCCAACGAGCTGTTCGTCGCGCTCAACACGGCCTATGAGCTCGGGATCGATACCGGAGATATCAAAAATTGCTACCTTCAGGCGGAGCGGCCGATCGCATTGCTCAAGGGCAACAAAAGTCTGGCGGAATTCGGCGTCCGCAACGGTACGATCATTTATTTTACTCGATGAGGAGGCGCACGCGTGGAGTACGGTTATGTTCTGAAGCTATCCAGCAAGCATCTCTATAAGGAGATCCAGCTGCTGCCTGCGGAAACGCATCTGAAGATCGGCATGGATGTCGACTGCGACGTTCGTCTGTACAAAGAGAATTTCTTTGAAAAGTTCGACTTGACCTTTACCAAAACAGGCAGCGGCTGGAATGTGCGCTGCTCAGACAATGTGTATATTTACGCCGGTGACGTCCGCAAGCTCGTGACAAAGGGGCTGCGGCATGGCGACGTTTTCTACGTGAAATACCAAAACGCGGACATGGAGGTGTTCCGCGCAGAGTTTCTGTTCGATTTTGACAATGAGAACAAGCACTACGATTATGCGATCGACATTTCCCACGCGGAGATGATCACGATCGGCGGCGGCCGTGACTGCAATATCGTGCTCAACGGTGACTATACCAAACGGGATATGCTCGTTTTGCAGCGGCGTGGGCAGGATCTGCAGGTTCGCGAGCTTCATGCTCAGTGCGGCGCGTACATCAACGGCAAGAAGATCACCTCGCACGAATTAATCCGCGACGGGGACTTCCTGTCGATCGCCGATATCAGTTTTTATTACCGGTCGGGCGTCCTGTATACGGAGTCGGGCGGCAAGGTGCTCGTGCGCGAGCCGCTCACGGCCGGACAGGTCAACACTCAATCGCACTATCCGAAGTTTCATCGCAGCACGCGCATCAAGCAAAAGCTTGATGATGAAAAGATTGAGGTGCTCGACCCGCCGGCAAAGCCGCAGGAGCCGAAAACCAATCTGATCACGCGCCTGCTGCCGTCGCTGAGTATGCTGATCGTTGCGGGCGTCATGGCGTTTATCGGCGGCCCGACCATGCTGATCTTCAGCGGCATTTCCGGCGTCATGTCGATCGTGACGGCGGTCATCGGTCTGCGGGATACGAAGAAGGATTTTAAGGCAAAGTCACAGGAGCGGATCGAAAAATACAACAAGTATATCGACAACAAACGCACGGAGATCGAGCAATCGCGCGCACAAGAGCTCGATGTGCTTGAGGATATCTACATTTCACAGGCGGAAGAACGTGCGCGTTTCCGGGATTTTTCGGACGAGCTGTTCGACCGTGTTCCGGAGGATGAGGATTATCTGGTTGTGCGCCTCGGCACCGGCGACGTTGCTGCCAAGCAGGAAATCAACTACAAAAAGCAGGAGCGCTTGGAGCTAGAGGATGACCTGCAGCTGATGCCGGAGCAGATAAGCGAGGAGTACAAGTACGTGCACGATGCGCCGATCGTCTGCGATCTCAAGACGGTGAACGCGATCGGTGTGATTGGCACGGAAGCGGATCGCTTCTGCGTGATGAAAAATCTGGTAGTCGATCTGTGCGCGCGCCACTATCACACGGATGTGAAGATGATCTTCGTGGCCGAAAGCGAGCACAAGGATCGCATCTGGTGGCTGCGATTCCTGCCGCACGTGGCAAACGACATGCTGGGAAGCCGAAACATCGTCTGTAACGATGAGAGCAAGAGTCTGATCTTTGACTACCTGTATAAGGAGCTGTCCGCACGCAAGCAGGCGAAGCGGTATGACTACAACATTGTCGTCTTCTTTTATGATGAATACGGCTTTAAGAGCCACCCGATCTCCAAGTTCGTGGACTCTGCCAAGGATATCGGCGTCACATTCGTGCTTTTCGGAGAAGAAAAAGCAGACATTCCACAGGGATGCGGCTATCTTGTGCGGGTCAGTGGCGACGAAGGCACGCTGATCCCGACGGATGACGGCAATGAGGCGAGTGCATTTCGCTGCGTGACGATGCCGGACGACGCGGCCCAGAGCATGGTCGCGCTCTTGGCGCCGGTGTATACGGAAGAGCTCTCGCTCGAGAGCACACTGACGAAAAACATCTCGCTCTTTGAGCTGCTGCATATCATCGCGGCGGATGACCTGGATCTGGGGAGGCGCTGGAGCACCTCGCAGGTGTTCAAGAGCATGGCGGCGCCGGTCGGTGTGTCCAGAGGCGGCGTGATCCAGCTCGACCTGCATGACAAGGCACACGGCCCGCACGGTCTGGTCGCGGGTACGACCGGCTCTGGTAAATCCGAGATCCTGCAGACCTACATTCTGTCGATGGCGACGCTGTTCTCCCCGAAAGAGGTCGGCTTTGTGATCATCGACTTCAAGGGCGGCGGTATGGCCAACCAGTTTAAGGACTTGCCGCATATGATGGGTGCGATCACGAATATCGACGGAAAGGAGATTGCCCGCTCCCTGAAGTCGATCAAGGCTGAGCTGCAAAAGCGGCAGCGCCTGTTTGCGGATGCGGACGTCAACCACATCGACAAGTATATTCAGAAATACAGAAGCGGTGAGGTCGTCGAGGCGTTGCCGCACCTGATCATCATCGTGGACGAATTTGCCGAGCTCAAGGCTGAGCAGCCGGAGTTTATGAAAGAACTCATTTCGGCTGCGCGTATCGGCCGAAGCTTAGGTGTGCATTTGATCCTTGCGACACAAAAGCCTTCCGGTCAGGTGAATGAGCAAATCTGGAGCAACTCGCGCTTCAAGCTTTGCCTGAAGGTTCAGAGTCAGGAGGACAGTAACGAGGTGCTCAAGTCCCCGCTCGCCGCAGAGATCAAGGAGCCGGGGCGCGCCTATCTGCAGGTTGGCAATAACGAGATCTTCGAGCTGTTCCAGTCCGCCTACAGCGGGGCACCGGAAAAGGCGGTGGACAGCAATGTCAAGAGCTTTTCAATCTGCAGTCTCGCCCCGTCCGGCAAGCGCATTCAGATCTACTCGCAGAAAAAGCGCCGCAGCGACGACGGTGAGCGCACGCAGCTGACGGCAATCGTGGACTATGTGCATGATTATTGTCAGACGCAGCATATTGAGAAGCTGCCGGATATTTGCCTGCCGCCGCTGCCGGAACGCGTTGATTTTCCGGAGAAGCTCACGCGCGCGGCTGCATCCGACATCGTTGCGGACATCGGTATCTATGACGACCCGGATCATCAGCTGCAGGACGTTTACCGTGTGGATCTGTCCGCGCAGAACCTGATGATCATCGGCTCTGCCCAGTCCGGCAAGACCAATATCCTAAGCGTGATCATTCGCAATCTGGCGCAGAAGTATTCGCCGGAGGAGGTCAACATCTACATCATTGACTTCGCTTCCATGGCGATGAAGGTTTTTGAGCCGCTGGCGCAGGTCGGCGGTGTGGTCACATCCTCCGAGGATGAGAAACTGAAGAACCTGTTTAAGCTCTTGTTCGAGGAGGTCGCTGCACGCAAGCAGAAGATGATGGAGAAGGGGCTGAGCTCTTTTTCCGCCTATCGCGAGGCCGGATTGACGGACCTGCCGCAGATTGTTTTGCTGATCGACAACCTGACCGCGCTTAAGGAATTGTATTTCAAGGATGATGACGAGCTGCTCGAGCTGTGCAGAGAGGGGCTGTCCGTCGGCATCAGCGTCGTGGTCGCAAATGCGCAGACTACAGGCATTGGGTATAAATATTTGTCCAACTTTGCAGCGCGCATAGCGCTCTTCTGCAATGACAGCGGGGAATACAGCTCACTGTTTGACCACTGCCGCGAGCGTGTTGACGATATCCACGGCCGTTGTCTGGTCGAACTGGACAAGACGCATTTGGAGTGCCAGAGTTATCTGGCGTTTACCGGGGAGCGCGAGATCGACCGCGTCGATGCTGTGCGCGTCTTTGCCACGCAGATCCGGCAGCGGTATCCGCGCAGCCGCGCAAAGCGGATCCCATTGATCCCGGAGGTGCTCAACAGCGCCTATATCAAGGAAAACTACGGAAGCGATATGCGCGATCGCTTTGCGATGGTGCTCGGCTTGGATTACGGCAGTGTCAGCCCGCTCACGGTTGAGCTCAACGGCCTTGGCGTTCTGGCCATTTCGGGCCGCGAAGGTACCGGTATGCACAATTTCATCCGCTACTATATTGACATGATGAACGCCGTTTACCCAGGCAAGAATGAGGTCTACATCATGGATGGTATCGGCAAACGGCTGGCGGCGCTGGAGGGCGCGGCAAATGTCGTTGCCTACGACTTCATGGCGGCCAGAGCCGCGGAGATGATCCAGACGGTGGAGCAGCGCGCACAGCAGCGTTATGATGCGCTGGCGAGCGGCGTGACCGAATCGATCGCGGACGAGCCGTTCCTCACACTGGTCATCGACAGTCCCGATGCGCTTGAGGCCATCAGCAGTGACACGCAGGCGGCAAACGCGTATAAGAATCTGACCGGAAAGTATAAGAGCATGCATGTATTAGTGCTGGTTTGCAGCTATGAAAACACGAACATCTCCTACTCGGCGCCGGAGATCGTGAAGAAGGTCAAGGATGCGCGCCAGTTCCTGTTCTTTGACGATGTGGCAAATATGAAGATATTCGACCTGCCGCTTGCCATCCTGCGCAATTTCAAGAAACCGATCGACAAGGGCGACTGCTATTACATTCGTGATAACGAATGCCGCAAGATCAAAACGCCTCGCTGTGCTCGATAATGGCGTACAGCGGCTGTAAATGAGAAGATTGAAAAAAGGAGGGACGCTTGTGGATGTCATGGAGCTGGATGCAGAGATCCAACGAGTGCAGCGGGAACTGGATCGGACGATTCGCCAGCGGCGCGATGACTTGAAAGCGCAGGAGCATCTGACGCGGGTCGCAGAGTACGGTTGCAAGCAGGCATAAGCGGTCTGCATCCGGATATACCCGTTTTACGGTTATATATAAGTACAAAATTATTAGGAGGAAAAAGCAATGTCTAACCAGATCAGAATGACTCCCGACGCAATGCGGGAACGCGCAAATCAGTACCGCAACGAGGCAGAAACCGTTCACGGTGTGATCTCTAAGATGGATTCTCTGCTGCAGCAGCTGCAGTCTGAGTGGGAGGGCTCGGCGAGCGAGTCTTATGCTGCACGCTACAACGAGCTTAAGCCCGGCTTCATGAAGGCGGAAGAACTCATTCGTGAGATCGCTTCGGCGCTGGATGCCAGTGCGCGGATCGTCGAAGAGACCGACAAAAACATTGCTGATCAGTTCAGAGCGTAAGTATGTTTGTCTGCCTGCTGCCTCTCCCGGGAGCAGCAGGCAGGACATCCTGACGTTGCAGCTGTTTTGAGAATTGTCTTGCAACGACTGGAGCGCCAGAGTGAAGGGACCGCAGGCATATACGGAATAAGCGCGTTGAAAATTGAATGAAGCAAAGAATGCTGATTATAAAATAGCGGGGGTGAAAACAATGGATGTTATGCCGACAATCGATGGGTTGAAAATTGCCCATGACATCTTGAGGCAAGAAATCGCTTCCTATGAAGAGCGGTTGTTTGGCCTGTCGAAAATGATTGAGGATCTCGAAATGAGTTATGATGGCATCGGAGAAGAAGACCGGAAAAATGAAGCCGCCATGTTCGAGACGCAGGAGTATATGATGCGCAAGAAGACCCAGTTTCTGCATTCTGAAGTGCTCATGCGCGCGATAGATGAGATTGTAGATAGCACGAAAGTGGTCATGAAGAATCAAGAAGCCGATGTGGCTGAGATCAAAGGGGTTTGCAGGCGTGAATATTTGGATCGCTGCGCGGAAAAAGAAGAACTGAGCTCTGTTATTTGGCGCAAGAAAGAGGAAGCGCGACATCTTGCCGAGCAGATAAAAGCGTTTGCTGCGGAGGTGATAGAATGAGTAGCTGCAATGCTTTTGAAAGTGGGCTTTGCAAGTGGACGCTATCGGAAGCGACTACCTACGACATGATCGTACACGATGCGGAGTATCTGGATTTTGCGGCTAAATATCACGCTGTCGGAAAGGAAATGGAAAAAATCCTGGAGGATTATCTGAAGACGGTTCGTGGCGTCAGCGATCTCTGCGAGGGCGAGTTTTCGGATAGCATGAAGGTGTTCAGTGATGTTGTGGAGCAGATCCTTAAAGATGGCGCCGGAGAGACCTTGCGAGGACTCAATAATGCGATGTCGGTATATATCGGCGCGCTGGATGATGCAGATGGAAACTGGAATTGAGGTTGACTATGGGAAAGAGCGTTCAAATTACGATCACGAATCTGGAAGATGCGAAAACTCGTCTGGATAAGAATGTGAAAGATCTCGACGCGCTGCTCGTCCGGGTGAAAAAACTCCCGTTTTATGCCGATTCGAAGTCTACGGGAATTAGTGCGCGTCAGATGCAAGCCATCACGCAAACCCAAATGGTGAGTATGGTGCGCGAGATGAAAAACCTCGTGATGAAGACGTCTGAGTTGCTGGATGATGCCCAAAAAAAGTATGCGTTTATGGATAATTCAATTGCGAAGGAGCTGAAGAATAAATGAAGCGTAAAATTCGCGACTATTCCGCGGCGACGATTGAGGCGTTCATGAAGTATATCGATACGTACTATGATGATACAAGCGGCAAGATCCGGAGCGGCTGGGAAAAATTTAAGCACTGGCTTGGCCTGTATCCAAAGGATCAGGATAAAATTAACGGGAATGTGGAAAAGTACATACGGTCGCTTGAAGACAACAAAAGTGTAACGATAAATAGGATCGGCCGCACGTGGGAAGCGGTTGCCAATGCTGAGAAAGAGTATTCGGCTGGCTTTCAAAAGATAAGCGGCATGTGTGAAAGTTATGCGAGCGCAGTGAAAAAAGCGGCTGATATCATAAACATTTCGTCGTTTTCCAATCCTATTTCAATTGGTGGGTTGCTCAACAAATGCGCGGATGAGTATATGAATCTCATTGAGACAAAAGTCAAACAAATCCTGGAGAAACCTGTGGAGGATTTGACGGATGAAGATATTGAGATCCTTGCCTATGTCGCGCTGAACACAACGAATCAGGAACTCAAAGAGCAGATCCTCAATGCGTTTTATACGGATACGACCGACCAACACATCACCTATGTCGGGGATCCGCCGGAGTATCAGCCGTTCCACTATTATGATCGTAATCAGGAGAAGTGGGATAAATTCATTATGTGCGAAAACGCATATTATGATGTCAGCTGTAACAGATACTTAAATGGCGAGCTTGATGATGCGACATTCAACAGCATCATCAAAAACCATATGGCAGTTCGGCATCTGGACGCGGAAGGAGCGATGCTGTTTTCGGACGGAGAAGAAGGCACTGCTGTTACAATTGGGAACTTCGGAGAGATATCCTATGTTGTCCCCCAAAAAGAGCATGTTAAGCTTTTTGGGCCGAATAGAAGGCCGTGGAATTCAAACTCAGCATATGCAGACCGCTGGGACCCCGATTCACCCTATTACCAGTCCTTGCGTCGAGAGGTGGATGCTCAGATTCCGCGCGATGCCAAACAGCATCTTTCGGAAATAGATATACGAAACGGGGCGGACGCACGTGCTGAGATCATGGCGCAAAAGGATGATGCGCTGTATACGCCTGTGTCGGCGGATACGGTCGGCATGGGAGAAACAGGGGTCAAAATAGTGGGAAAGGTTCTGGATCATTTCCTGCCCGGAACGGGTGAAGTTCTTGATGCGCTGAACAAATATGCTTATAAACCGGCAAAAAAAGCGGGCAAAACTATAATTGCTGCAGATGAATATTTCGCTTCTGGAGGCGAGCTGACGCCACACGTCAAAACGGCATACGGATGGTATGTGGAAGTGTTTGAGGTAAAATGTATAACGGTTGACGGCGGCTTTGTTCTGATGCCTACCAAAGATACGTATAAGAGGATCAATGAGAACCTGCAGGAGCTGGAGGCGCTGAAGCAAAAGAAGGTAAAGCAGGGAGTAACGGAAGCGGAAGAATATAAGATAGCGCAATACGACATGTTGATGGATGGAAAACCGGAGGGCATCGAAGGTGAAGAAGTTGCGAAATGGTTCTTTGAGAAGTCCTGTGCGCATCCGGAAAATTTGTACGAATGTCGCGAAATTTTTAGTTTTAATTAAGATCGGGGCGCGTTGCGTACAGTCAACGTGGTCGTGGGCCCACTAAGCTCGCAATGCGATGGAAGATAAAAAGAGGTGAGCAAAACGAACGCGGCCGTATTACAGGAAACAATCGAAGAATGCAAGAAGAAGATCCTGAAAATAGAAGCGCGCAACCAGGAAATCTCTCAACTGTTGCAGGATGCGGAGAACGGAACTGAGCGCGCGCAGGCGGGAGCACAGAAGTGGGAGCGCAAACGGTCAGAGTGTTTTGAATTCGTGCGAACCGGCTTGAACCGGATTAATCCAAGGTCTGCGCTTCGGGAGACCTATTTGCAGAGAATCCGCAGTGTGCTGGACGGCTATGAGGCCGAGTCCATCTCGGAAATATACCGAGAGCTGCAGCGCGAGATTTATATGAGCGCCGACGAGCTGGAAAGTGAACTGGCGCATAATCAGGCACAGCTGCAAGCGCTGCGAGAAGAGCTGCGCTATTATATGCAAATGCAGGAGACTTTATAGTGGAGGTTGCAATATGGGGGGAAAAATAAAGCTGACGCCGGATACCGTTCGCGAGGCCGGAAAGAAAATCAGTCAAATTTCCTATACACCGACGGCATTTGAAGAAAGCGCGCTTTCTGCAACGGGCGGACTTGTGTCTTTTCGGCTGAAAAGCATGATGGATGACCTCAACGCCATCGGCAATCAACTCACGCAGATCCTTCAATTGTCAGAGGGAAAATTTGAGAAGATCGCAGAGGAAATGGAGGCAGCGGATCAGCACGCGGCAAGCCAGTATCGGGGGTGAGGTATACATATGGCAGGTCTGTCTTCTGAGATGATCGTAGATGTGGAACAGTATCAGGCGTTTGCGGAAGCTGTTAAAACAGAAAGTGCAAAATGGGAAAGCACGTGGGATGCATACCTGAAGCAACTGAACTTTGCGCAGGATTCCGGAATAGAAGCCGGTGAGGCGGCGAAAGCGTTCCTGGAGTTTGTGGACACGGTGTCAAAGCTGAATGGGGCGTTTGAGAAGTTCGGAAAAGACGTTGCGCAAGATATCACATCGTTTTTGAAGGCTGTCGATGATGCGGATTCGAAGTTGTTCAAAAATGAAGGCAATAAGGTGTTCACGAATGAGGAGTTTAAGAAAGCCTACAGTGTTGTAGATAACACACCCCAAAGCTTTCATATCGAAGATGACACATGGATAGTCATATTGATTGAAAAGCTCTGCAAGCTCTTTTGGAGAGGCTACGGGAAGAAAGTCAAAATCGAGGACTACGAATCGGAACTGGTAAAGCGCGTACAAGAAGTGAAGATGAAAACCAGCGAGGAACTGGCGGAGGTAAAAGCAGGCGTGCGAGCGGCGGATCACACATTTCAGCAGAATCTTGCGGCGCGGAAAAACGAACTGACGGAGCTTCTTGCGGCGCTGAAGATGATTGCGTCTATTCTGGAAGCACCATCGGGAATGATATCGCATGGTGATTTGACTGCGATTACGTGTGCGCTTTCGGATTTGAAAAAGGCCGACGTGACTGTGACGGACGAAAATGTTGTGTCTTTTTCCGTGAACGTCAGCAATTATTTTGGTCCAACCACGGCTGGGATCCGGTCGTACTGCGAAAGCAGCGTTGCGTCGCTGATAACGACCGATTTTGATAATTATCGTGCCACTGTAAAAGCGGCAAAATCTTATTTCAATTCTTACTCCCAAGATTATACCGAAACCCAAAAGAATATTGATAAGTACAAAAATGTGTTTGACCAGATACTCCGTCTCTATCAAAAGTACGGAGCAGAAAAATGGGCTGAGCATGCGCAAGAAGCACAGATCACCATACAAAAGGAAGACGTTGAGCGGTTTAATCGCATTGTTAGCAAAACGGCAAAACTCAGCAAATATTCTGATGATTATATGGATATATGGCTTCCGATGTTTTGCGATATGTCGGCCAGCAAAGAGATGTTTGCACGTTTCAAGGCAAACTGCGATCTGGATAAGCCCGGTGTACAAAAGGCACTCGAGCGCGTGGAAGAACTATATAACCAGAGCGAGGAGGCCTACATATCAGAAACACTGGAGACGCTGGCGAAACAGATAAAGGATTGGGCGACGAAAAAAACCGCGCAGACTCTTGTGGAAGTTTATGCAGATGTCTATGCAAGCTTTGGCGGTACGATAGCTTCGGGAGTCGCGCGAAAGATCGGGAATGGCATCATCGAAAAGGCGTTTGCGGAGGCGCCGGCGGTGCAACTCTTGGATTGGGTCGAAGCGACGAACAACAGTTTTAACAATGCGGTGATGAAGCTGAAAGCTGCCGATCCGGCGTCGGACGGATATCAGGAACTGATCCGGGATGTCCGTCAGCAGTTTGAGACGGCAAAAGAAGCGCAGTTGTCCTTTTATTCAAAGCTTGCAGAGAATGCGTCTCGAAAGGAGAAAGAGCACTTCAAAAAGATTGAAGACAGCATCCGGTCGATGTCTTTGCTGGATGTGGCTCCCGGTGAAATCTATGGCTACGATGACGAGAGATACTTTTTGATAGACTATATCATGGACGGAGATGTCACATTAGAATGAACAGTGCTCTGTTCGCCGAAACAGCGCTGCCCGTGCAGCAGGCGCGCGGCGCGTATGCGCGCCCGACCGATGGCGAGCAGACACGCAGAAATCAAATAGGAATCGCAGCCCGCCCGCAGAGACACGAGTTCCTGCGGGCGCATTTTTGTATAGCGAAAACCACTCGCTAGGCGAGTGGTTCCAAAGAAGCCTTGTGGCGGTGATGATGACAAAAAGTTCCTTTTGCTTTTCAATAAAATAATGCTCCGCATTGCGCATCCGTTGCGGTTGTCACTACCTCTCAGCTGTGCGCACATTGCCAGAACAAGGAGATTTCGCATTTTACTGATTGCTCATCAAATAGTCATAGTACGGTGCATAGATGCCTTCTTTGTCTATCATTGCGCATATTCTCATATTGTGAAACGGAATATAAAAGGGAATATATTCGCATCGGAAAACAACGCCGGTCTCTTGGTAAACATTAACGCACAATTCTCGAACAACTTTGTACGGAAGATCATCTGCATCAA
>OHCJ01000089.1_pt1 | contig 29581 bp, 17 predicted proteins | sample 1566821 | NCBI WGS metagenome assembly OHCJ01 (sample SAMEA3879545, study PRJEB24766) | human gut metagenome | biome: human-associated habitat; feature: feces | place: USA | collected 1985/1987 | reverse complement strand
ATACCGCATACAATATCATGCAAATCGCCGACAAATACTCCCCGCAGGAGATCGAATCCAAATGGTACGACTACTGGATGGAGCACCGCCTTTTCCATTCCGAACCCGATGAACGGGAACCCTATACGATCGTCATCCCGCCACCCAACGTCACGGGTATGCTCCACATGGGACATATGCTCAACAACACGTTGCAGGACGTACTGGTGCGCCGCGCCCGCATGCAGGGCAAGAACGCCTGCTGGGTCCCGGGCACCGACCACGCCTCGATCGCCACGGAAGCCAAGGTGGTGGCCAAACTCAAGGCCGAGGGGATCGAGAAATCGTCGCTCTCGCGCGAAGAGTTCCTGCGTCATGCCTGGGACTGGAAAGAGAAATACGGCGGCGTGATCCTGCAACAGCTGCGCAAGCTGGGCGCCTCGTGCGACTGGGAGCGCACCTGCTTCACGATGGACGAAGCCCGTACCGAAAGCGTCCTGCGGGTCTTCTGCGACCTCTATGAAAAGGGGCTGATTTACCGGGGCGTACGCATGGTCAATTGGGACCCGTCGGCCCAGACCGCCCTTTCGGACGAAGAGGTAGTGTTCAAAGAGTCGCACGGCAAGCTCTACTACCTGCGCTACCGGGTCGAAGGCACCGACCGCACGATCATCGTCGCCACGACCCGGCCCGAAACGATCCTCGGCGATACGGCCCTCTGCGTCAATCCCGACGACGAACGCTACGCCTGGCTGCCCGAAGACGCCCGGGTCATCGTCCCGCTGGTGGGCCGGTCGGTGCCCGTGATCCGCGATACGTACGTGGACATCGCTTTCGGCACGGGTGCCCTGAAGGTTACTCCGGCGCACGACGTGAACGACTATATGCTCGGTGAAAAATACGGGCTCGAATCGATAGACATCTTCAACGACGACGGCACGATCAACGACAAGGTAGGGCTTTATGCCGGTATGGAGCGCTTCGCCCTGCGCAAACAGATCGAAAAGGATCTCGACGCGGCCGGCCTGTTGGAGAAAACCGAAGACTACACCAATAACGTGGGTTATTCCGAACGTACCGGCGTAGCGATCGAACCCAAGCTCTCGATGCAGTGGTTCCTCTCGATGGAGAAGCTCGCCGGACCGGCGACGCGGGCCGTTCTGGAGGACGAAATCAAGCTCGTTCCCGAAAAATACAAGAACACCTACCGTCACTGGATGGAGAATATCAAGGACTGGTGCATCTCGCGCCAGCTCTGGTGGGGCCAGCGCATTCCGGCCTGGTATCTGCCCCAAGGCGGCTACGTAGTGGCCCTCAACGCAGACGAGGCACTGGAGAAAGCCCGGGCCAAGAGCGGCGACGCCTCGCTGACGCTCGCCGATCTGCGGCAGGACGAGGACGTGCTCGACACCTGGTTCTCGTCGTGGCTGTGGCCCATCTCGGTATTCGACGGCATCCGCCGCCCGAATAACAAAGACATCGAATACTACTATCCGACCAACGATCTGGTAACCGGTCCCGACATCATCTTCTTCTGGGTGGCCCGCATGATCATGGCCGGTTACGAATACCGGGGTGAGAAGCCTTTCGGTCACGTCTATTTCACGGGGATCGTGCGCGATAAAATCGGCCGCAAGATGTCCAAACAGCTCGGCAACTCGCCCGATCCGCTCGACCTGATCGCCCAGTTCGGCGCCGACGGCATGCGCGTAGCGATGCTGTTGAGCTCCTCAGCGGGCAACGACGTAATGTTCGACGAGGCTCTCTGCGAACAGGGACGCAATTTCGGCAACAAAATCTGGAATGCCTACCGACTGGTCAACGGCTGGACGATCGACGACACCCTGGCACAAAGCGAAAACAACCGCCTGGCAATCGAATGGTTCCGTCAAGCGCTCGCCAAGACGCTGCGTCAGGTCGAATCGGACTTCGCCTCCTATCGTATCTCGGAAGCCTTCATGAATCTGTATAAACTCTTCTGGGACGACTTCAGCGGCTGGTACCTCGAAATGATCAAACCGGCCTACCAATGCCCGATCGACCGGCCGACACTGGAAGCCACGTGCGGTTTCTTCGACGACCTGCTGCGTCTGCTACACCCCTTCATGCCGTTCGTCACCGAAGAGATCTGGCAGGACCTGGCACCCCGCAAGGCAGGCGAGTCGATCATGGTCCAGCGCATGCCCGAAGCACGGGAGATAGACGAGGCGCTGCTGGGCCGGTTCGAACTGACGAAAGAGGTCGTAACGGCCGTCCGCAACGTCCGCAAGCAGAAAAACATTCCGCAGAAAGACCCCCTGACGCTCCGGGTGATCGCCGACGAGAACTACCCGGCGGAATACGCTCCCGTCCTGCAGAAAATGGGCAACCTCTCGCAGATCGAAACCACCCGGGAGAAAGATCCTTCGGCCGTCGGATTCCTCGTAAAGACCACGCAATACTTCGTACCGATGGAGGGCATGATCGACATCGAGGCCGAACGCAAAAAACTCGCAGGCGAACTGGAATACCTCGAAGGATTCCTCGCCAGCGTGCAAAAAAAGCTCTCGAACGAAAGATTCGTTTCGTCGGCTCCCGAGAAAGTCGTGGCCAACGAACGGACCAAACAGGCTGACGCCGAAGCCAAGATCGCCGCGCTTCGGGAACAACTGGCGGCCTTGAAATAACTCATCACGAAACATTCAACTCCTCTCTCCGGCTTACAACAGCAGAGAGAGGAGTTTATACCCGACTATGCCGGAAATCACCATCTATACCGACGGCTCGGCCCTGGGCAATCCCGGTCCGGGTGGTTACGGAGCGGTCCTGATATCGGGACGGTTCCGCAAGGAGGTGTCGCAGGGTTACCGCCTGACGACCAACAACCGCATGGAGCTGCTGGCCGTCTGCGTAGCCCTCGAAATGCTGAAATTCGAAGGCAGCGACGTGACGATCTACTCCGATTCGAAATACGTGGTCGATGCCGTGGAGAAACGCTGGGTATTCGGCTGGGAGAAGAAAGGGTTCGCCGGCAAGAAGAACCCCGATCTATGGTCCCGCTTCCTGCGCTCCTACCGCCGTCACAAGGTCCGTTTCGTCTGGGTCAAGGGTCATGCCGATACGGTCGAAAACAACCGCTGCGACCAACTGGCCGTAGCCGCAGCCAACGACAGGGCGCACCTGCTGGAAGATACCGGGTATGTTCCGGGCAGTGGAGAGTAAGCCATATAAAGAGAATAAAAAGCCCCGAAACACGACGAAATGTCCCGAGACTTTTTAAAAAACTATCCGGTCACACGGCCGCCCGAACTCGGGACGGCATTGCCCTACTCACCTCCTGCTCCTATCTCTACTTAACTTACTTCCGCACGTAAGCTCGCTCGATTTCGGCAATATAGACCTCGTGATAATCGTGCTGGGGATACCATTTCGTATCGCAACTGCGATCGACGAACCCTTCGGGCCGGATTCTTCCGACATAGAGCTTGCGGCATTGCAGGATCAGGCGTGCTTCGGCCGGCGCGGGCACTCCGTCGTCCGTACAGGCGACCGTCAGTCCGGCATTGCGGATCTTATCCTCCGTACGGCCGGTACGACTGCCGCAGTATTCGAGAGCCGCACGATATTCGGGCGAGAAAAACGAGAGGGTCGCCCTCTCCTCCCGATCGACGAACTCCCGCGTATAACGCTGCGGACGTATCACGAACTGCGCCACGGGGCGTCCCCAGATGAACCCGATCAAACCCCAACTGGCGGTCATCGTATTGCAACTTTCTCTGTTCCCGGCCGTGACGAGCATCCACTCCCGGCCGATGGCCCGGATAAAATTATCGGTAATTTCAGCCGGATCGATCTGTTTGAAATTTTCCATGGTCTATTGTTCCTTTTTATGACTCTATCCTGTTACAAAAATAACATTCTTTCCCCAAAATCGGACAACCGGATTGCATATCCTGATTAAATTGCTATATTTGCCCCTACTTTACTCCGAAACAATAACCGATCCGGAATTTATGTTCAAAACATACATGCGGCTGCTGGGATTCGTCAGCCCGATCTCCAAATACGCCGTCCCCTACTTCTTTTACGCGCTGCTGTACGCCCTGTTCAACACGCTCACCTACGCCATGATCCTCCCGATCATGAACACGTTGTTCGACGACAAGAACTCCTACGTTTTCCAACCCGTTTACGACTTTCCCATGCACGGGCTCTCGTTCTCGGACATCGACGCCTCGCAGATGTTGAGCTACGTCTATACGCAACTGTTCGGGACGAATTTCACGATGTCGAAAATGCTCCTCCTGCTCGCCTGCGGTACGATCGTAATGAACCTGTTGAGCAATTTCTTCCGCTACATGAGCGCCTGGACGGTCGAAAACATGCGTGTCAGGTCGCTGCAACGCATGCGCAACGATCTGTTCAACAAAATCATGGGGATGAACGCCGGATATTTCAGCGATCAGCGCAAGGGCGATCTCATGTCGCGCATCACACAGGACGTCATGGTGGTCCAGTACTGCATCACCAATACGCTGCAAGTCGCCTTCCGCGATCCGCTGCTTATTATCGGTTACGTGATCTACATGCTCCTCGTATCGTGGCAGTTGTCCCTGTTCGCCATCCTGTTCCTGCCCGTAGTGGCGCTCATCATCGGACGGATCGTCAAAAAACTGCGCCACCCGGCCCTCAAAGGGCAGGAACGCATGGGCGACATGGTAAGCGTGCTCGACGAATCGCTTTCGGGCATCAAGGTCATCAAAAGCTACAACGCCACCGACTATATCCGCCGCAAGTTCTCCGAGTTCAACGCCGAATTTTCGCGCCTGATGCTCTCGATGGCCCGCCGTCAGCAACTGGCCTCGCCGATGAGCGAATTTCTCGGCCTGACGGCCGTCGCGGTACTGATCGTTTTCGGCGGTTCGCTCGTCATGAACGGATCGCTTTCGGCCGGCGGATTCGTCGGCTTCATCGCCGTATTCTCGCAAATCACCCGCCCCGTGCGCTCGTTCATCGACCAGTTCGCCAATATCAACCAGGGTATCGCTGCGGGTGAACGCATCTTCGACGTGCTCGATTCCGAACCGGAAATCCAGGACAAACCCGACGCCAAGACGTTGGACGGCCTGCACGAGAAGATCGAATTCCGCAATGTACACTTCTCCTACGACGGCAGCCGGGAGGTGATAGACGGCATCTCGTTCGACATCCGTCGGGGAGAAACCGTGGCTCTGGTCGGTCCTTCGGGCGGCGGCAAATCCACCCTCAGCGAACTGATCCCCCGCTTCTACGACACTACGGGCGGCGACATCCTGATCGACGGGGTTTCGATCCGTGACTACACGCAGGAGAGCCTGCGTGCCCACATGAGCATCGTTGCGCAAGATACCGTGCTGTTCAACGACACCATCGAAAACAACATCGCCATGGGACGCCGGGGAGCGACGCACGAAGAGATCGTCGCTGCGGCCAAAATCGCCAACGCCCACGACTTCATCATGGAGTGTCCGTCGGGCTACGACACCAACATCGGCGACCGGGGCGCCAAACTATCGGGCGGTCAGCGCCAGCGCCTGAGCCGTACTCAAGAACCCCGAAATCCTGATTCTGGACGAAGCGACTTCGGCCCTCGACACCGAAAGCGAAAAGCTCGTCCAGGACGCACTTAACTCCCTGTTGCAAGGCCGCACTTCGATCGTAATCGCCCACCGCCTTTCGACCATCCACAACGCCGACAAAATCATCGTCATCGAACGGGGTCGGATCGCCGAGCAAGGCACTCACCCGGAGTTGATGGCTAAAAACGGCATCTACGCCAAGCTGATCGAGATGCAGAGCTTCGATTAAAAGCCGATTCCCATGACCGAAAAGGAGAAAATGCTGGCCGGAGAGTGGTTTCATCCCAACGACGCGGAACTCGAACAGGACCGCACCAGGGCCCGCCACCTCACCCATCGGCTCAACGTCACACTCAAAGACAAGGACGCGACCTATCTGGCGACGCTCCGGGAACTCTGTCCGGGGGTCGAAGCCATGATCCGCGCCCCTTTCTACTGCGATTACGGTTACAACATCTCCATCGGCAAAGGGTCCTACGTCAATTTCAACTGCGTTTTTCTCGACCTCGGGCCGATTCGCCTGGGACAACGCTGCCTGATAGGTCCCGGCGTACAACTTCTGACGGCCGTGCATCCGATGAACGCTGCGGAACGGGCTACGGGCAAAGAAAAGGGAGCGGGCATCGAAATCGGCGACGACTGCTGGCTGGGCGGCGGCGTGATCGTCTGTCCGGGCGTCAAGATAGGCTGCCGCTGCGTCATCGGCGCCGGCAGCGTGGTCACGCATGACATTCCCGACGATTCGGTCGCTGCCGGCAACCCGGCCCGCGTTATCCGCACCGCAACCGACGAATAAATCCACTACTTCCAAAAATCTTTCGAGGAAATCGTGCAACGGCTTCCTCCACAACTCGTTGCCCCTCGATAAAAAACTGTTTCCGGGGATTTATTTATTCATATTTTTTCGTAACTTTGCATGTTGGTAAAATCCGCCGCCGGCTTCCCGCACGAAACAGGCGGCACACAGCGAATTCCGGCGCTGCCGAATACGACAAAGACAGGTAACAGCTCCGCATTCGGGGCTGTCCGGCGGAATCGGGCCGGATCGGATTCTGCCAGCCCATGAAAACGACGATTGAAAACAACAGGATATGAAGTTCAAAGAATATAAAGGCCTCGATCTGCCGGGGTTGGCCGCCGACGTACTGAAAGAGTGGGACGCACAGGACACGTTCCACAAAAGCATCTCCACCCGCGAGGGTCATCCCACCTTCGTCTTTTACGAAGGACCTCCCTCAGCCAACGGCACGCCGGGCATCCATCACGTCATGGCCCGCACGATCAAGGATATCTTCTGCCGTTACAAGACGCAGCAAGGTTACCTCGTTCACCGCAAGGCCGGATGGGACACGCACGGACTGCCTGTAGAGTTAGGCGTCGAAAAGAAACTCGGCATCACCAAGGAGGACATCGGGCGCACAATCTCCATAGAGGAGTACAACCGCGCCTGCCGCGAGGCGGTGATGGAGTACACGGGCCTGTGGGAAGAACTCACGCGCAAAATGGGTTATTGGGTCAATATGGACGACCCCTACATCACTTACGACAACAAATACATCGAAACCCTCTGGTGGCTTCTGAAACAGCTCTTCGACAAGGGGCTACTCTACAAAGGTTACACCATCCAGCCCTACTCGCCGGCCGCCGGCACGGGACTTTCGACCCACGAGCTGAACCAGCCGGGCTGCTACCGCGACGTGAAGGATACCACCTGCACGGCGCAGTTCAAAATCATCCGCGACGAGCGGAGCGAAAAACTCTTCGACGGAGCCGAAGGCGATCTCTACTTCCTGGCTTGGACCACCACGCCCTGGACACTGCCGTCGAATACCGCGCTGGCCGTAGGCCCCGAAATCGAATACGTGCGCGTCAAATGCCGCAATCCCTATACGGATGCCCCCCAGACTGTCATCCTGGCCAAAGAACTGCTGGGGTCGTATTTTACCCCCAAGATGGAGGGCAAGTTCGAAATCTCTCCGGTCACCTACAAGGGTCCGGACTTCGAAGGCATCCGCTACGAACAGCTCATCCCCTGGGTGAAGCCTGCGGGCGATGCGTTCCGCGTCATCCTGGGCGACTACGTGACCACCTCCGACGGTACGGGTATCGTGCATATCGCCCCGACGTTCGGTGCGGACGACGACCGCGTGGCCCGCGCCGCAGGCATCGCCCCGCTGTTTATGGTCGATAAGGCGGGCAAGAATCAGCCGATGGTCGATCGCAAGGGACGGTTCTTCCTGCTCGAAGAGCTCGACCCGACCTTCATACGCGACAACGTCGATACAGCGGCCTATTCCCAATGGGCGGGCCGTTACGTGAAAAACGCCTACGACGATTCGCTCGCCGCCGACGCGCCGACGCTCGACGTCGATCTCTCAGTGATGCTCAAGGCCGAGAACAAGGTTTTCAAGATCGAAAAGCACACCCACTCCTACCCCCACTGCTGGCGTACGGACAAACCGGTGCTCTACTACCCGCTCGACTCCTGGTTCATCCGAACTACGGCGCTGCGCGACCGGATGATCGAACTCAACAAGACGATCCGCTGGAAGCCGGAATCGACCGGAACGGGACGCTTCGGCAAGTGGCTCGAAGGTCTGGTGGACTGGAACCTCTCGCGCTCGCGCTTCTGGGGCACGCCGCTGCCGATCTGGGCTACGGAGGATTACTCGGAAATGAAGTGCATCGGCTCGGTCGAAGAGCTCGTCGCCGAAATCGAAAAATCCGTCGCGGCAAGTCTGATGAAGGAGAATCCCTACAAGAACTTCAAGCCGGGCGACCTCTCCAAAGAGAACTACTCGACCGACCGGATCGACCTGCACCGTCCTTACGTGGACAATATCGTGCTGGTTTCGTCCAAAGGCGAACCGATGCGGCGCGAACCGGATCTGATCGACGTGTGGTTCGACTCGGGCGCCATGCCTTATGCCCAGCTACACTACCCCTTCGAGCACGGCGGCGACTACTTCAAGAGCGTCTATCCGGCCGATTTCATCGCCGAAGGCGTCGATCAGACGCGCGGATGGTTCTTCACGCTGCATGCCATCGCCACGATGCTCTTCGACTCGGTGGCCTTCAAGAACATCATTTCGAACGGCCTGGTGCTCGACAAGAACGGCAACAAAATGTCCAAGCGCCTAGGTAATGCCGTGGATCCCTTCGAAATACTTTCGACCTACGGCGCCGACGCGACGCGTTGGTACATGATCTCCAACTCGCAGCCCTGGGACAACCTCAAGTTCGACCGGGACGGCGTGGACGAAGTGCGCCGCAAGTTCTTCGGCACGCTCTACAATACCTACTCGTTCTTCGCCCTCTACGCCAACGTGGACGGATTTACGGGCCGGGAGCCGGAGGTTCCCGTGGAGAAGCGTCCGGAGATCGACCGCTGGATCATCTCCCTGCTCAATACGCTGGTCCGGAACGTCACCGAATCGCTCGAGAATTACGATCCGACGCCGGCGGCCCGTATGATCCAGGAATTCGTATGCGAAAACCTGTCGAACTGGTACGTGCGCCTCAACCGCAAGCGGTTCTGGGGCGGCGGTCTGACACGCGACAAACTGGCAGCCTACCAGACGCTCTACACCTGTCTGGAAACCGTTTCGATGCTCTCCGCACCGTTCGCGCCGTTCATCTCCGACCGTATCTTCCGCGATCTGAACGCCGTAAGCGGTCGCCACACGGACGAGTCGGTACATCTTTCGACCTTCCCCGTCTGCGACTCCTCGCTCATCGACGGTGAATTGGAGCAGATGATGTCTATGGCCCAACAGGTTTCGTCGATGGTACTGGCCCTGCGCCGCAAGGTGAACATCAAAGTCCGCCAGCCGCTCACGAAGATACTCATTCCGGTCCTCGACGCCGACACCGCACGCCGCATCGAAGCCGTCAAGGGGCTCATTATGAGCGAAGTGAATGTCAAGGAAATAGAACTGATCGAAAATACGACGGGACTCATCACCAAGCGCATCAAGCCCAACTTCAAGACCCTCGGTCCCAAATACGGCAAACAGATGAAGCAGATCGCAGCTCTCGTAGCCGGGTTCTCACAGGATCAGATAGCCGCGATCGAAGCATCGGCGGAAACCCTGCTGGACGTGGACGGCGAAAAAATCACCGTCACCCCTGCCGATTTCGAAATCACCTCGGAAGATATGCCGGGCTGGCTCGTAGCTACGGAGGGCAAGCTGACCGTAGCCCTCGATATCACGATCACCGACGACCTGCGTGCCGAAGGTATCGCCCGCGAGTTGATCAACCGTATCCAGAACATCCGCAAGGATTCGGGCTTCGAGGTGACGGACAAAATCCGTGTGGAGATCGAACAGCAGGAGTTCGTCCTTCCCGCGCTCAAATCCTTCGCCGACTACATCGCCTCGCAGACGCTGGCTGTCGAAATCGAAGGAGTGCCTTCTCCCAGCGGCGAATTCGTCGTGGAGTCGGAGGTAGATGAGCAACCGGTCCGTATCGCGGTGACCAAAATTTGACCAAAAAAGGAGAACCTGCACGTTTCCGGCAAAAAATTTGGAAGTAACGGGAATATTGTTTAATTTAGTATAACATTATTACAAATAAAATATTGAAACTATGGCAGAAGCAGAAAAAACCCGATACAGTGACGCCGAATTGGAAGAGTTCAAACAGCTCATTCTCAAAAAACTGGAAACAGCACGTGCGGATTACGAACTCCTGCGCGCCACGATAACCCACACCGCATCGAACGATACGGAGGATACCTCGCCGACGTTCAAGGTGCTGGAGGAGGGAGCCACTACGCTCTCCAAAGAGGAGAGCGGCCGCTTGGCAGCCCATCAAATGAAATTCATCCGCAACCTCGAAATGGCACTCGTACGCATCGAGAACAAGACATACGGCATCTGCAAAACCACCGGCAAGCTGATCCCCAAGGAGCGGCTGATGAAAGTGCCTCACGCAACCGAGTGCATCGAGGCCAAAGAAGGACGGATTCACTAAAGGATTCACCCTCCGAACGAATGTTCTTTTCGTATGGTATGAAAAGAATCCGTTCGCCACGACCGGAGATAAAAATAGGAGCGTCCCCGTCAGGACGCTCCTATTTTTATAAAAAACATCCCGCAACTAAGTGCGGCTGCAGGATGCTTCCCTGACGGAACAATAACACTTATGAATTGGAACTTCTCTATATTCATTCGCCGGCCACGCCGCTCCGATTTTTTTTCGTCGTGATCTCGATCACCCCTTCCGCTCCCTTCTCGCCATAACGTTCGACCCCCTGCTCTCCTTTCAATACCGTCATCGCGTCGATTCGGGAGGGATCCAGTTGCGAAAGGCGATCGGCAGAAATTTCCTCGCCATCCAATACTATTAAACCGACCTGCTTCAGAGAACGACCGTTATCAACAACTGAAACCGAATCCGAATCCGCTCCGGTCGTATAGGTCAACGTAACGGTTTCCTCCAAAGGCTGCGCCGACGTGGCAATCGATTTAGACACGGAAATCGACTTTGACACAGAAGTGCGCCCCGAGGAGGCGCCGGAAGGCTCCCTGACAACTGTCATCTTATTAGGCGTTTTGCCCGACGCATTCGACGAATAAACCGCCAAAGTCGTACGTTCTCCGGATTCATTCGTCGTAAACTCGATCACACCGTCCCGCGCCCGCTCGCCATAACGGTCCAGCAATTCGAACCCGGGTTGCAGAATCCGAACCCACAGAACCTTCCCCGCATCGATCGACTTCAAATAGTCATCATCGACCTGCCGGCCGTTGATCAACACAAGCGGTCGGGCTCCATTGAGCGGACGGATCGTAAATCCGTTTCCCGTATCCTTGATCCGATAAAGACCGGGACCTTCCTGGAAAGAGTTTCCACGCTCGAAACTACACTCCAGACGGTCGAACTGCCGGGCACCTTCAGTCGTCGTCACATAAACCACGCCATCCGCCGCCGCCTCGCCGTAACGTCCGACAGCCCATTCGTCCTTCAAGACCGACATCGATTCGATTTCCGCTTCATTCAAAGCCTTTACCTCGGCAGCTGCGACCCTTCTGCCATCGAGCAGGAAGAGCATCGAACTCAAATCGTGACCGGAAACCACGAACGAATCGTTCGGTGCAGCAACTTCGGAAATCCGCACCTTGCCCTGCCCGTCCACCGGAGTATTACCGGTCTGAACCGTACCGAACGACGGTCCCTCCGGTACGGATGCGACGACAGATTCACCTGCACCGGACTTCCGGGCCTCTTTTTCGGCCTGTTTCGCAGCATCACGAGTCGTCACAAGAATCGCTCCGACACGGGCGGCATCCCCGTAACGCTCGACTAATGCCGGGTCACGGAATACATCCTCCCAGGAAAAAATCTGTATGGTTTCGATCTTGCGGGCAGGAATCTTCTCCAGATCGGTGATGGACCCCACACGCCCGTCCACAGCTACCAACGGCAACATTCCGGGACGTACTCCCTGCACGTTCCGCAATTTCAATCCGCTCACCTTATAGGTATTTTTACCATCCACCGATCGGAAACTACCCTTCAGATAACGCATCGGATTGTTGTATTTATCATAAACGGTCACCTCGAAATCATCCTCACGCGAAGCCGTTTTGGAAACGACCTCGATCACCCCGTTCCGGGCCGATACGCCGTATCTGGCGACCGTCGCTTCGTCCGGCTCGGTTACGATCCGAACGGTTTCTATCTCGTGAACGATACCGGGAGTAGTAAAAAGATAGATATTCGACACCTTGCCATTCCACAGTACCAATGGCCGGAATTCGAACGGCATCGAATGGCTAAACTCGATCCGCCGCACCCGGTAAGTATCGGGCACACCCGTCGGTTCAAAATCGCCCGTAATATAGTGATACAAATCGGAAGGCTTCTGTTTCTCTTCGATTGTCACACGTTCCGACTCCGGACGACTCGTATAGACGATCGCACCGTAACGACCCCGATCGCCGTAGCGTCTGCGTGCCTCGCCGGAGGTCATTTGGGTAGCCGTGGCGATACTCGACGGGGATATCGCGCCCAACTGTCTGTAATCAATCTCCTCACCGTCAAGCAGATACAAGCCCTCGTCCGACAGATCAATCCAAAAAGGAATGAGGGCAGCCCCATCGCTCACCTCGACAGTCACCCACTCTTCCGCACCATCGACCGATTTATACCCGAGTCGTTCGAGTTTCCCGGCATCAGCAGTCAGCAACTTGGCAAACTCCTCTTTCATGTACGCATCGCGGCGGGCGACAAACTGTTCGGGCAACTCATCCCCTTCCCACACCAGATAAAGCTCCAAATCCTCCGGATCCCACAAGGACGGATCGGCCGGACTCCAAGACTCCGTATAAGGATAGGTCTGAACCCTAATCGACAACACTCCGTTCGCCGCCCGCGTACCGTATCCCTTCAGTGCCTCCGGCCCTTTGACCATCCAAGCACCAATCATCTTCTGTTCCGGCAACCCCAAATAGGTATCCAGCGTTTCAGCCGACAATTCCTCGCCCCCGTCCATTATCAGAGGCGGATGTTCCGGATCGAAGCGAAAATCTGCCGGATCGCCATAAACCGCATACACTACCGGTTCATCGGATACGGGCAGGTGGGTCAGAGCAAGCGACTCTTTCAAATGAAATTCCAAGGCAATGTCCGTCCCCATCGGAATTCCGAAGCGGCTACCGACTGATTTTACTTTCTGATCCGTCTCCCCTCCGACAAGGTAACAAACGATCGGCTTCTCCGTAACGATCGTAAAGCGGCCCTCCGCATCGGTCACAACCCGCCGGCCGCCGCTGCAAATAAACTCATAACCGGCCCAAGGCTTATCGTCCCGGCCAAATACGCGTCCGGTAAAGGTGTGCGCCCCCGATTCTGCCGTTTGCTTTTCGAGAGCGGTACGCTCGAGATTAGCGAGCAATTCGGCCATGGAGCCTTCGACCGGTGGCATTCCCCCTTCCGGTGTACCGACTGTGAGGCCGTCCGCACCAGCAGGAAGAGGCATTTCACCGTTTCCGGAATTTTTCGTAGTTTTGTCCTCCGGAAGAACATAGGAGGTCTGTGCGAAAGCGCCGAGCGCCAGGCACGCAAGCGGCAGGACATAGAGCGCCTTGGCCCTGGCCCACCTCGATGATCTTTTACGCAACATCATGGTAATTCGGTTTTTAAGGTTACTATGATTAAGGCTGTTGGCAATTGAGTACCACCTCCCGCCAACGGCCTTTTTTATCAACAGCATCTGATAATCTTTCGCATCGACCCCGCAGCGGAGCACCTGCTCGTCGGCCTCGTACTCGTGCACAGCACGCAGTTCCACACGCAACAGCCACATCGCGGGGTTGAACCACTGCAAACACCCCAGCAAATCGACCAGCAGCAGGTCCCACGAATGGCCCAACCGCTGATGCGCCTGTTCATGCACGAGGATCGTCCCTCCGCCGCAGGCATAATCCTCCTCGGACATCACCACGTATCTCATCCAACTGAACGGAGCTCGAATCCGGTCCGACAACACCAAAACGCTCCCGTTTCCAAGCGGTATGCGCTGGCCGCGGCGCGTCATTCGCACAACCCGCACGATGTTGCATACGGTCCATCCCAACGTCGCAAACATCCCTGCAAAATAGATGATTCCGAGCAAAACGCCCCAGTCGAACGGTTCGGGAGCAGGCTCCGGCTCCTCTATTATCATCAGGTCCCGGGTATCGTCGGGGATTCGGTTTTCGAATACCATGTCCCGCCGGAAATAATTTTCCGGAATCACGTCGATCCCGGCGGCGGATACCCCGGGCAACTCCTTCTCGACGGTAATTACACACAAAGGCAGCAAAAACGACAGCAGCAACACTCCGCACAACAACACCCTGTTCATCCGATGCAGCGTATCGCGGCTCAACAACAACTTGTAAAACAGGTAGAAGACCGCCAGGCATCCCGCAGCCTTCAGACTGTAAAGCAGAAAGGTCGGCATAGGACTATCGTTTTTCGGTTTGACTTTCAATTTGCCGGATCAGGTCGCGCAGATCGTCCACGGAGATTTTCTCTTCCCGTACGAGCGACGAAACCACCCCGAGGTAGGAATTGTCGAAATACTTGCTCACCACGCCCTTCAGCGTCTTGCGGCTGAACTCCTCCTCGCTGACGAGCGGATAATACTGGTAGGTGCCGCCATAGGCCTTGTGTCCGACGTACCCTTTCGCCTCGAGGCCACGCACCATCGTCGATAACGTATTGAAATGAGGTTTCGGTTCGGGCCAGAGCGCAACCAGTTCGCGCACGAATAACGGGCCCCGCGTCCAGAAACAACGCATCAGCTCCTCTTCTCTGGGTGTCAGCTTTTCCATAGTCGATGTCGGTTAAAGTCGAACGAAACAGGACCTGCACAAACGGCAGCACAGCTCCGCATTGCCGGCTCCTGCACAAAAATCTTCTGAAACAAAGATAACTAAAAAAATTTCACATACAACTATTTTTTATAGTTTTCAAACTAAAAAATTTAGTTTTGCAGGAAAAACAGAGAGCAACCCGCTGTAAAACAACAAAAAAATAATAGACAAGATAAAAAATTCTTGTCTATTATCAGGATTAAGATATGGAAAAATCTTCCTATTCCTCGTCGCGGTGCAGCTTCTCTACGTAAATGGCATGCTGCATGGCGATACGCTTCGCAACCGAAGGTTTGGTGAAATACTGGCGACGACGAAGCTCCTTCAGAACACCCGTACGCTCGTATTTACGTTTGAATTTCTTGAGGGCCTTCTCGATGTTCTCGCCCTCTTTTACCGGCATGATAATCATAATTCGTTGCTTTTTTTATTGTTTTTTACTCTAATTTCTAATGGATCGTGTCTTGTATCGGGGCGGGACTCCATCCGGACGACGCCGACTCCCCGTTCGGTATGTCTTTCGAGGCTTCTCGTACCGTAAACCGAAGATACGGGGCCAATCGCTCGGCCTCACGCGGGGTTAATATGTGCTCTTCAACCAACTCTTCGACGGTACTCCAACCTCCTTTCAATTGTCTTTTACTAAATAACTTCCTAAATACGGCGGGCGGCAAATAAGGATGCCCCTTGAGCGTACTCGGAGGTGCAAAGTTAATATCAATTTTTCGAATTTTGAAACTATCGCAGTAAATTTGTTTCACGATCCGCTCGAAATTGGACTCCGTGACCTGCGGAACCTCGGCCAACTGATCCACGCTGTAAAATCCGCCGAGCCGCTCCCTGTATCGAATAATGGCCATGACGCTCTTCTCACCGATCCCGACTACCGAGCGTAAGGTCGCCGAATCGGCCCCGTTGAGCTCGATCAATCCGGAGCGAACGGGCTCCGGTTTCGGAAAAATTACATAGGGGAGCAAAAGATCGGCCACCGAATCAGCGATCATATAGCAAGCCCGAAAACCCGCTTCGTCCCGAAGACCTTCGTAAAGATCCCGATAACGGACAATGGCCTCGGCCTGACGGACGGAAAAACCGAGCGACGCGAGATAGGATGCGGACACCGTATCGATCCTGAATCGTTCGCGGGGCACGATCCTCCTCGGCTCCTGCGGGACATACTCCCGATATTCCCGACGCGGAGAAGGTGTCAGCGCATACTCGCGTCCGATCCGAATATAGGGTTCCAGAATAAAATAGACCGAATCGGTCATGCCGTAGCAGGTAGCCACATCCTCGGGGATCCGAAACACTTTGCCCGCTGCGCGGTACTTCAGCAGGCTGACCGCCATGCGGGACGAGAGTCCCAGCCGCCGCAGATCGGCATACTCCACCGTATTGGGATCGAACTCGAACAGCCTCACGGAGTCCGCCGCAACCGTCGCTTCCATCTCTGCCTCCACCCGGTCGGCGGATACCGCGCTCTTCCGCCGTTCGGCCAGGAGCAGCCCGGCAACGAACACTCCCGCCAGCAGGAGAAACACCACGAGCGCCCGGCGCTCACGCGTCTGGAAAAGTCCGACCATCCTCTACCACGCAGCTTTGTCGGACAACAACAACGCCCGGTAACGGTCGGAAGGCGACTCGAGCCGCTCACCCAAACCATACTCCGCCCAACGTTCGTCCACCTTCCGAACGACCTCGGGCAGCGAAGTCACCACATTGGGAAAACGCGAAGGGTTGCCCGCAATTCCGGGCCGCTTGCTCCGGGCATCCACGCACAGCACACCGTCGCGGCACTCCACATCCCGCCGGGGATCGGTATTGGCTGCGGCGAGCCACAGCAGCTCGTCCGGGCGCATCGTCCGGGCGTGTCCGTCGAAAAGAACGGCATAGCGAATCCCTCGGCACGGATTTCGGGCAAGGAAAGCGGCCAGATCCGGCTTCTGTTCCACCGCATCATCGGCAAAGAGCAGCAAGGCTCCCCACTTCCCGGCAAGTCCGTCCGCGACCTCGACCAGACCGGGTGTCAGCTCGAACCGCTCCGGCACCCGAACGGCCTCCGCCGGAGCGGACGGATCGATCTCCGTCAGGTCGAACGCCAGTTTACCGCCGAACCCGGATGTCACAGTCGCATGGTCGAGTACGTCGTAAACTCCCTCGCTTACAATCAAATCGCGCGGGAACTCGGCCCGGCGCAACAAGGCGGCCAACCGGTCCGGATCATGCACGTCGCAATCCTCGCCCGTAATGACGAGGTATTTATTGAACATCATCTGCCCGGCCCCCCAGAGTCCCTGCGCTACTTTATGGGCTTGTCCCCGGTAGCGTCTGTCGATCGACACTACGGCCAAATTGTGCGCCGTACCGAAAACAGGCATCGTCAGCTCCTTCACTTCAGGCTGTACGGCCAGCCGGATCGGAGCCAGGAAAATTTTCTCGGTGGCCTTGGCGATATAGGCGTCCTCCTGCGGAGGAATGCCCACCAGCGTCGCAGGATAAACGGCATCGCGCCGCCGCGTGACGGCCGTCACATGGAAGCGGGGATATTCATCGGTCAGCGAGTAAAAACCCGTATGGTCGCCGAAAGGCCCTTCCACCGTCTTCGGCTCCGACGGATCGACATACCCTTCGATCACGAAATCGCAGTCGGCCGGCACATAAATATCGTTGGTGATACATTTCACCAGTTTCACCGGGCGCCGGCGCAGGAACCCCGCCAGCAGGTATTCGTCCATGTTGTCCGGCATCGGAGCCGTCGCAGCATACGTATAAGCCGGATCGCCGCCCAACGCTACCGACACGGGCATCCGCCGCCCGGCACGCCTGTAACCTTCGTAATGACGGGCTCCGGTCTTGTGCAGGTGCCAGTGCATGCCCGTCGTGCGGGCGTCGAACAGTTGCAGCCGGTACATGCCCACGTTGCGGATTCCCGTTTCGGGATCGAGGGTATGCACCAGCGGCAGCGTCACGAAGCGTCCGCCGTCGCACGGCCAGCACTTGAGCACCGGCAGCGCATCGAGCGACGCCTCCTCCCCCTGCAGCACGACCTGCTGACATTCGCCCCGCGACGACGAGGTACGCGGCAGCCAGCGCGACATCTCGGCCAGCAAAGGCAACATCCGCAGTTTATCCAGGAGCGAATTTTTCGGCGTGACGGCCTGCTGCAACAAATCATCGAGCCGTCGCGTCAGTTCGTCGAGCGACTCCACGCCGAGCGCCATCGCCATCCGACGATCGGAACCCATCATATTGGTCAGCACGGGAAACGGCGTCCCCGTCTGCTCGAACAACAGCGCCTTGCCGCCGTCCGGCTGCTTGGACATGCGGTCGGTAATCTCGGCGATCTCATACACCGGATCCACCGGCACGCTCACGCGCTGCAATTCGCCTTCCCGCTCCAGGCGGGCGATAAATTCACTCAGGTTGCGATACATAAATCCCTACATTGATTCTGCCCCGAAGTTTTCGAGGCATACAAAGTTAAAAAATAATCCGGCAAATCCGCCGGATTATCCCGATTATCGTTTCCGCCCGCAGAAGCGGCAAGCCGAAGCAACTACCGCAGGAACAGCAGCTCCCGGTACTTGGGCAGCGGCCACATCTGGTCGTCCACGATCTCCTCCAGGCGATCCACGTGTTTGCGGATCTGGTCGAAATAGACCGCCACCGTATCGTGGTACGCGAGCGCCTTCTCCCGCTGATCCTCGATCTTGTTGGCCACCTTGCGGGCTTCGATCATATCGTGGGTCAGTTGCTGGATCAGAGCCGTATGCTGCTGAATACGTTTGATGAGTTCGACATCGGCCGAAGCGTCGAGCCCCTGTCCGATTTGCGAAATCTTATAGACCTTATCCAGCAGCAGAGCTTCGTAACGCGAAGCGATCGGCACGATGTGGTTCATCGTCAGGTCGCCCAACACGCGACCTTCGATCTGAATCTTTTTGGTATAGGTTTCCCACTTCACTTCGGTTCGGGCTTCGAGCTCCACCTTCGAGAGTACACCCATGCGGGCGAACATCTCGACCGACGAAGGATCGAGGTAGCGGTCGAATACACGCGGCGCACAGGTTTCGCAATCGAGCCCCCGGCGTGCCGCTTCGGCCCGCCACTCCTCCGAATAGCCGTTGCCGTCGAAACGGATCGCCCGCGAAGAGCGGATCATACTCTTGAGCTCCTCGTAAATCGCCTTTTCCTTCCTGACTCCGGCCTCGATACGCGCATCCACGCGCTCGCGGAACGCCGTAAACTCGTCCGCCACTGCGGTATTGAGCACGATCATCGCCTCGGCGCAATTGTCCGAAGAACCGACGGCACGCAACTCGAAACGGTTGCCGGTAAACGCGAAAGCCGAAGTGCGGTTGCGGTCGGTATTGTCCCGCAACAAAGCCGGAATATGCGAAATGCCGCTCATCTTGAAGACGTTCTTGGCATTGAAGCGGATCGCCGAATCGCTGCGGCTGGCCTCGAGTTTATCCAGCACGGCCGAAACCTGCGTACCGAGGAAGGTCGAAATAATCGCCGGAGGCGCTTCGTTGGCCCCCAGGCGGTGGGAGTTGGTGGCGCTCATGATAGCCGCCTTCAGCAGGCCGTTATGCTTGTGCCCGGCCGAAATCACATTCACCAGGAAGGTAATGAACTGCAAATTCTCCGATGCGGTTTTACCCGGACTGAGCAGATTGACGCCCGTATCGGTTCCCAGCGACCAGTTGTTGTGTTTGCCCGAACCGTTGATTCCCTTGAAAGGTTTTTCATGCAGCAACACCCGGAAATTATGACGGCGGGCGATCTTGTCCATGATGGTCATCAACAGCTGGTTGTGGTCGTTGGCCAGGTTGCACTCCTCGTACACGGGAGCCAGTTCGAACTGATTGGGAGCCACCTCGTTGTGACGGGTCTTGACCGGAATGCCCAGCTTCAGGCATTCGTATTCGAGATCGGCCATGAAAGCGATGACCCGCGTGGGGATCGCCCCGAAATAGTGATCTTCCAACTGCTGGTTCTTGGCCGATTCATGCCCCATGAGCGTACGGCCCGTCAGCATCAGGTCGGGACGTACGGCCCAAAGACTTTCGTCCACCAAGAAATATTCCTGCTCCCAGCCCAGATACTGAATCACCCGGTTCACCTCCTTGTCGAAATAGCGGCACACCTCGGTCGCAGCCTTGTTCACGGCCGAAATCGACCGTAGCAGAGGCACTTTATAATCGAGCGCCTCGCCCGTATAGGCGATGAAGACGGTCGGGATGCAGAGCGTACCGCCCACGATGAAGGCCGGCGAGGTAGGGTCCCACGCCGAATAACCCCGTGCCTCGAACGTATTACGGATACCGCCGTTCGGAAACGACGACGCATCGGGCTCCTGCTGGACAAGCACCTTCCGGAAAATTCGTCGAGTACACCCCCGCAGCCGTCCGGCTCGGCAAAGGCGTCGTGCTTCTCGGCCGTACCGCCCGTGAGAGGCTGAAACCAATGCGTATAGTGGTCGGCGCCGTGGTCGAGCGCCCACTGGCGCATTCCGGCAGCCACGCCGTCGGCGACTTCGAGCGTCAGCGGCGTCCCCCGCTGCATCGTATCGAGCAGTTGGGCATAAACCGTCTTGTTGAGATACCGGCGCATGGCCTCGCGGCCGAATACCTTCGTACCGAAATACTCGGAAGGACTTCCCTCGGGAGCCTTCACTTCGACGGCTTTGTGATCGATGGCCGCCTCCACCATTTTGAATCGGAGCAATGACATGGGATCACTTCGAATTATGAACTCGGAATACCGTAAAACCCGTACACTTCCGCCCGGGTGACGGACGGCATCCTTTCTGCGCACAAAGATAAATATCCGACACGACAAAAACGCACAAAAAACCGCATCTTCCAGAAAAAAATCGAATATTTTTCGAAAAAACCAATAAAAAAACAACTTTTCCCGAAAAAACAGCCTAAAAATTCGTCATACCGGTCGATTTCAGACATTATTTTCCGGAAAATAGCATTTTTTCGAAAAATCGCCCCATTCATGATCCGGGCATTTCCAAAACCTCCGCCGAAAAGAGCCTTCGTTGGTACAAACCGGCTATTTTCCGCATTTCTTGCTTACAATCCGGCAATTATTTTATATCTTTACGGGCAGTTTAAAAGCAATTGAACATATTTCAATACTAATCTCTAATTTATTATGGCAACTACCAAACGTGAAAAGTTGTTTACCGAATTTCCGCCGGTTTCGACCGAGCAGTGGGAGGAGGTAATCAAGGCCGACCTCAAAGGTGCGGACTACGAGCGTAAATTGGTGTGGAAAACGCCGGAAGGTTTCAACGTCCGTCCCTACTACCGGGCTGAAAACCTCGCCGGACTGAAGTTCCTCGGCTCCGAAGCCGGGGTTTTCCCCTACGTGCGGGGCACCCGTGCCCACAACCGCTGGAAGATCCACCAGACGGTCATCGTCAATTGTCCCAAGGAGGCGAACGCCGTCGCGCTCAAGATCCTCAATGCGGGCGTCGATTCGATCGAATTCCAGATCGTTCCGGAGACCTTCTCCGCAGAAGATCTGAATACGCTGCTCAAGGATATTCACATCCCTGCAGTCGAAATTACCTTCAGCGGCAGTAAAACCGCCCATGTGGCAGAGTTGGTGATCGCAAAGATCGAAAAGGAACAACTGCCTGCGGAAGAGGTGCACATCAATTTCTGCATCGACCCGCTGGTCAAGAAACTGACTTCGAAAGGCAGCTTCTGTTCGGAGAACGGTGCCAAATGTTTCGAGAAGATCGCCGACCTGGTTCGGAAAACCAAAACCTACAAAGGTATCCGCGTAATCACGGTATCGGGCGAAATCTTCAGCAACGCCGGCTCGACGATCGTAGAGGCGCTCGCCTTCTCGCTCGCTGCCGGTCACGACTACCTGGTACGCCTGATGGATATGGGCTTCACGATCGAAGAGGCCGCTAAAAAGATCCGTTTCTCGCAGGCCATCACCTCGAACTACTTCATGGAAATCGCCAAATTGCGTGCAGGCCGTATGTTGTGGGCCAACATCGTGAAAGCTTATAACCCCGCGAAGAACTGTCCCTGCAAGATGTTCACGCATGCCGTGACCTCGACGTGGAACCAGACGGCATACGACCCCTACGTCAATATGCTGCGCGGCACGACCGAAGCGATGTCGGCATCGATCGCCGGCGTACACTCGCTCGAGGTGACTCCTTTCAACAAGGCATACGAAGATCCCAACGAATTTTCGATGCGCATCGCCCGCAACGTCGAACTGCTGCTCAAACACGAGTCGCACTTCGATCAGGTCGTCGATCCGGCCGGCGGTTCGTACTACATCGAAAACCTCACCGACTCGATCGCCAACGAGGCGTGGAAACTCTTCCGCGAAATCGAGGAGAAGGGCGGCTACACCGCAGCCTATGAAAGCGGCTTCATCGTAGAGCGCGTCAAGGCATCGGCCGCAGCCAAGGACAAGAACATCGCAACGCGCCGCGAAATCCTGCTGGGCGCCAACCAATACCCCAACTTTACGGAGGTCGCCGGCAAGGAGCTGACCGAAGCCGCCGTAACCCGCCCCGTGAGCGAAGGCAACACGCTGGCTCCCTACCGTGGTTCCATGGCATTCGAAGCCATGCGTCTGCACGTGGACCGCAGCGGCAAGGCGCCCAAGGCGTTCATGCTGACCTGCGGCAGCCTGGCTATGGCCCGTGCCCGTGCCCAGTTCTCCTGCAACTTCTTCGCATGCGCCGGCATCAAAGTAATCGACAACACGTTCTTCAAATCGATCGAAGAGGGCGTCAAGGCCGCTCTGGAATCGAAAGCCGAGATCGTCGTAGTCTGCGCATCGGACGACGACTACGCAGAGGCGGCTCCCAAAGTGAAAGAGCTGCTCGGCGACAAGGCGATCCTCGTGGTTGCGGGCGCTCCGGCATGTATGCCCGAACTGGAAGCCCAGGGCATCAAGAATTTCATCAACGTCAAGAGCAACGTACTCGAAACACTGAAGTTCTACCTCAAAGAAATGGGTATCTAAAAAGCAAAAATCATGAGAGCAAAATTTTCAGATTTAACATATGACGGAGGCGAGCAGAAGAGCTGCTGCGCTTCGAAAGGCTGCGGCCAAACCGAACCGTGGCTGACTGCCGAGCAGATACCTGTCAAGGGCTCCTACTCGGCAAAGGATCTGGAGGAGATGGAGCACCTGAACTATGCGGCAGGTATCGCACCGTTCCTCCGCGGCCCCTACTCGACGATGTACGTGATGCGTCCCTGGACCATCCGCCAATACGCCGGTTTCTCGACGGCCGAAGAGTCCAACGCATTCTATCGCCGCAACCTGGCTGCCGGACAGAAGGGTCTGTCGGTGGCATTCGACCTGGCGACACACCGCGGCTACGACGCCGATCACCCGCGCGTAGTGGGCGACGTCGGTAAGGCCGGCGTGTCGATCTGCTCGGTAGAAGATATGAAGGTGCTCTTCAACGGTATTCCGCTGGATCGGATGTCGGTGTCGATGACCATGAACGGCGCCGTGCTGCCGATCCTGGCGTTCTACATCGTGACCGGTCTGGAGCAGGGATGCACCCTCGATCAACTGTCGGGTACGATCCAGAACGACATCCTCAAGGAGTTCATGGTGCGCAATACCTATATTTATCCGCCGAAATTCTCGATGAAGATCATCGCCGACATCTTCGAATACACCTCGAAGAACATGCCGAAGTTCAACTCGATTTCGATCTCCGGCTACCATATGCAGGAGGCAGGCGCCACGGCCGACATCGAGTTGGCCTACACGCTGGCCGACGGTCTGGAGTACCTGCGTGCGGGCGTTGCAGCCGGTATGTCGGTGGATGCTTTCGCACCCCGTCTGTCGTTCTTCTGGGCGATCGGTATGAACCACTTCATGGAGATCGCCAAGATGCGTGCGGCACGTATGCTCTGGGCGAAGATCGTCAAAAAATTCAACCCCAAGAACCCGAAATCGTTGGCCCTGCGTACGCATAGCCAGACCTCGGGCTGGTCGCTCACCGAGCAGGATCCGTTCAACAACGTAGCACGTACGGCTATCGAGGCGATGGGCGCCGCTCTGGGCCACACCCAGTCGCTGCACACCAACGCACTGGACGAGGCGATCGCCTTGCCGACGGACTTCTCGGCACGTATCGCCCGTAACACCCAGATCTACATCCAGGAGGAAACCAACGTCTGCCGCGAAGTGGATCCCTGGGCAGGTTCCTACTACATCGAAACCCTCACCAACGAGATCGCCCACAAGGCTTGGGAGCGTATCGAGGAGGTCGAGAAACTGGGCGGTATGGCCAAGGCCATCGAAACCGGTATTCCGAAGATGCGTATCGAGGAGGCGGCAGCCCGCAAGCAGGCCCGCATCGACTCGGGCATCGAGAAGATCATCGGCGTAAACGAATACCGTCTGGATCACGAAGCACCGATCGATATTCTGGCTGTGGACAACACGGCCGTACGCGAGAGCCAGATCAAGCGTCTGAAGGAGTTGCGTGCGAACCGCGACGAAGCAGCCGTGAAGAAGGCGCTCGAGGCCATCACCGAATGCGTCAAGACCGGCAAGGGCAACCTGCTGGAACTCGCTATCGAGGCCGCCAAGGTACGCGCTTCGCTGGGCGAGATTTCGGATGCCTGCGAGGTGGTCGTAGGACGTTACAAAGCAGTTATTCGTTCCATTTCAGGTGTATATAGTTCAGAAGTGAAATCAGATCCCGCATTCGAACACGCGAAGGAACTGGTTGCCAAATTCGCGAAGAAGGAGGGCCGCCAGCCGCGCATCATGATCGCCAAACTCGGTCAGGACGGACACGATCGTGGCGCCAAAGTCGTTGCGACCGGTTACGCCGACATCGGCTTCGATGTCGATATGGGTCCGTTGTTCCAGACTCCCGAGGAGGCAGCCAAACAGGCTGTCGAGAACGATGTTCACGTAGTGGGCGTATCGTCGCTGGCCGCCGGCCACCTGACGCTCGTTCCGCAGATCATCGCCGAACTCAAGAAACTGGGCCGCGAGGATATCATCGTCATCGTCGGCGGTGTGATCCCGGCACAGGATTACGATGAGCTGTATCGTGACGGTGCCGCCGCCATCTTCGGCCCCGGTACCCCGATTGCGACCGCAGCGATCAAGATCATGGAGATCCTGCTCGACGAGCAGAAATAATCCGGATCACTCCTCTGTTATTATCAAAGCCCCGCATCAAAAGATGCGGGGCTTTTTAATGGGGTAAGCGAACCGGCCGACCGAAAAAGAACTTTGCCATCGACCTTCATAATTCCATCGCCGGCCTCACCTCCAGAGTCCGCGCAAATACAGCGGCGGATCTCAAACAACGACCGAATACATGCTGTCACAGTGCCATTTCCACAAACCCTACAAATTATGTTTGTAGGCCATATTTCCCGTTAGACAGACAGCGAATATCCTCCCTCCCCGACTCTCGAAAACAGCCGATTTCATACCGCAAACACCTATCCGGAAAGAAACTCGACTGCCGAGACCGTCGTTCTCCTCCCCCAGCCCCAAAGACTTCCGGAATATACGATAAAATCACGGACATTTCGAAGATGCGGAAAAAGAGAATGGCGGATTGGCCGGACTACCACTCCGAGCACCTCACAGAAGAGAATTCAGGAAACCGGCTCTTATCGCTTTTAAGAAGAGAAGTCATCCCCCTATGCCATCGCAATAACGACAATAAAAAAGAGGAATGTATAAGCTACATCCCTCTTTTTCGGCCGGAACTATTCCGGAAAAAATCTACCGGTAACGGTTAAAAATACTTGCCGCGCAAGTCCTCCACATTCGACATCTGCTCCAGGAAATCGAACAGACGACGCTGAATCATCCCCTGCGACGACGCCTCGGCACGTACCTTTTCAGCTTCGATACTCTGCGGAGTTTCCGCCTCCTGAATATCCGTCACCACGAAAACATAAGCACCTACATTTCCCTTGACCGGCTCGGACAGCGTATTCGTCTGCTCCGTTGCGGTAATCGCTCCGATCACACGAGGCTCGACACCCATGTTACGGATAAAGAACGATCCGTAACGGACATCTTCGAAAGGAACGACTTCGGTACCAAGGTTTTGGGCGACCTCTTCGATAGTCGAACCCTTCATTTCGCTGACGATCTTTTCAAACTTCTTATCGGTTATAAGCGTCTGGCGAATATTGTTCGCTACTTTCTCGATCGGCGTATAATCCTCATTGTCGATCTCAGTTACCACTGCGACCACATAGTCATCACCCACAGGGAAAATCTCGGAAATCGCGCCCACCTTGGCATCGTATGCCCAGCGCACCAATTCACGCGAATCAGCCAGTCCCTGCAGCAGACGGTCACCCTGCGTGAGTTTCGCTTCACGAGGAGTGAGGTTTCCCTTATTCGCTGCCTCGTTGAACGCATCGACAGAACCCTTGCCCTCGACAGAGAAAAGACTTGCCTGACTATGCACATTGCGACGGGTCGCCGACGAAGCCTCAACAGGATAAGTGATCGTCGCAAGGCGCATGTGCTTCGAAGGTTTGTCCAGACGATAAACCTGTAAAATCTGAATAACGTCACCCACTTCGACACGGAGAATATCCCCCTGCTTAGCCGTCGAAAGAAGTCCCGAAAGCTCGTCCGGGAATGCAGAGAAAGGCATCACGCCCGCATCGCCTCCATTTCCGGCATCCTGCATATAGAGCGAATGGGTACGAGCCGCCTGTGCGAAATCCGCACCTTGCCGCAAAGCCGTCATCAGACTGTCGGCCAGGTCGCGTTGGTCGTAGGTGAGTACAATATGGCGGACGCCCACGGAATCCGGAGCGTTCAAAGTTTCAACGACACGGGTCATCGTCCAGGTATCGTTCTTCAGGACGGGACCATACTGCTTGCCGTTGGCCAGCGCTTCGGCCTCATCGTCCAGAAGCTGGGCAACCGACCGATAATTGTCTGTAATTTTACCGAAACGGTTATTCTTGGCAAATGCTTTCGGATCGTCCGACGCGGCAAATTCATCGCCGACTTCCCGAACGGTCTTCTCCAAAGTCGCCATATCCTCTGCACTCGGAGCCACTTCGAACACCACATAAGAGAGCGTGCGCGAAGGTTTCTGCTCATAACGGGCCTTATGGCTATTGTAATAAGCCTTGATTTCGGAATCGGAAACCGAGAACAGAGAATCAGGCATATCGTGATAACGCTTGCCGACCCAAGAACCGCTGAAAGTCTTATTCTGCGCATCGACGCCTTCTTCCGCTTCCAGCCGATTGACATATACACCGCCTTTGACCAAGCCGTTATACTTATTGATTTCGCGCTCCCGCATAGCCTGTCCGACCAAAGCCCCCCACATATATTGCATCTGGGGATTTCCGGTTGCCTGGGCGATAAAATCACTCACACCCTCCACACTGTACTGTCCTGTACGGGGGTCGGTGAAAGCCGCAGCCATCGTCCCGGAATAATACTCGCCGCTGATAAGTCCCTCACGCTCGGCATCGGTCACCGAGATTCCCATCTTCTCGAAACCGGGCAAGTACACGTGGTTGGCAATCAGAGTCTGCCAAGCCATTTCAGCCAACTGATCCATCTGCTCTTCATTACTTTCGGAGATGTTGCTCTGGTCTTTCAGGTTGTTGTATACCTCAATATATTCCGAATATCTGATCTTCGAACCGTCGATCACACCGACCTTGGGGTCGTTACCCGAAAGTCCCATATCCGTTTTAAGCGAGAGAATGAATGCCAGCAGTGCAAACGCGATGATAATCGACAAAACCACACCGAATCTGGTCCGTAACGTGTTTAAACTTGCCATATAAACTATTTTAATTTATTGTTTCAAAATGAGTGTTCAAAGATAATAAATATATTCTGAAAACCATGATAAACGACCAAATTCTTTCGTCATTTTCCGCATCCGGCATATCGAAAAAACGCACTTGCCCCTCACCGGTCGAAAATATCCCGTAAACTACAACCGTTTCACGCGCGCCAACTCCAACCGGGAACGGGTCCTGCGCAGAATCTTGATCTCAAGATGCTCGAAACGCACGGTTTCTCCGGCCGCCGGCAGCCCTTCATACCGGAAAATGATATACCCGGCCAGCGTTTCGTACTCGTCACTCTCGGGTATGGCAAGCCCGTATTTTTCATTGAGATATTCCACTTCCAATCGGCACGAAAGGACAAATTCCGAATCGCCGACCTGTTTCTCCGTAAGGTCGGGCACATCGTGCTCGTCTTCGATTTCGCCGAAAATCTGCTCCAGAACATCCTCCAAAGAGATAATACCGGCCGTACCGCCGAACTCGTCGATCACGACCGCAATATTGCTCTTATGACGGATGAGCCGCTGCATGAGTGCTTGCAACGGCATCGTCTCCGGGACGTATTGCACCTCCATCAGCACCTCATCGATCGACGTCGGATGCCGGAACAGCGACTTCGAATTGACATAGCCGACGATATTATCGACACTCTCTTTCCAGACGAAAATACGGGAATACTTACTCTCGACAAAACGCGCCGTAAGCGCTTTGATCGAGGTATCATCGATATCGACCGCCTCCATATCGATACGGGGAACCATGCAATCCCTCACGCGCAAATCGGCAAAATCCAGGGCATTCTGAAAGAGTTTGATCTCATTATCCGGTTCATGCTGCGCCTCCGGCTTCCCCGATTCGAACAAGCTGGCCAGATCGGTCCGGTCGAAAATGGGCTCCATCATCGCAACCTTCGGCTTACGCCCCATCAGCCACAAAATCCCCTGGGAAATCCAGGTCGTCAGCTTGGCGATCGGAAAAAGCAGCAGATAAAAGAAATAGATCGCAGGAGCAAACAGGCGGTAATAAAAATTCGGGCTGTTCCGGAAAACGGATTTCGGGAGAAATTCGGCGACGAAGATGATGATGATTGTCGAAACCGCCGTTTCCAGAACGACGGACCCGCCGCGAGCGATCTCCGTCCAACCCACTGCCGCCGCGAGCGAGCGCAACAACAGCGACATATAGAGCGAATAGATAACCAGGGCGATATTATTCCCGACCAGGATCGTCGTGATGTACTGCCCGGGGTGACGGGCAAAAATGTCGGCGATGAAATTGAACAGCCGACTCTGCTTCCGGTCGATCTCCAGTTTCAGGCGGTTCTTGCTCGTAAAAGCGATCTCCATACCCGAAAAGAATGCCGACAGCAACAGCATCAGGACAATCAGTATGACCGAAGTAAGCATCTCTTATTGGGTTGATTGTATCTCGTCATCGTCCAGTTTCAGATCCACCGGCTTCATCTGCTGCTGTTCCGTTCTGGGCCGGGCTTCGGCAGGCTCCCCTGCGGGCGCCGGTCTGCCGGGCGCATCCTTGCGAACGGGCCGCCGGGCCGGAACCGGAGCGACGGCAGGCTTGACAGCGGGTTCGGGCATGGGTTGGCCGACGGATGCAGCGGCGGTTTTACCGGACTGCGGCGCAGGGACAGGTCCCGACGCCCCCGTCCGGGAGCCGGCAGTCGAGTCGGGAACGACCTCGACCTCCTGTTCGGTGGGTTTGACCTCGACCTCCATGCGGCCTTTCATGCGGCGGAAACGCCAGTCCTTGAACTCCTCGTCGGATTCGAAACCTTCGCCGATAA
>OHCJ01000076.1_pt1 | contig 32261 bp, 35 predicted proteins | sample 1566821 | NCBI WGS metagenome assembly OHCJ01 (sample SAMEA3879545, study PRJEB24766) | human gut metagenome | biome: human-associated habitat; feature: feces | place: USA | collected 1985/1987 | reverse complement strand
ACTTGAAGAATGGGAGTATGAAAGACTGTTGAAGGAAGGAAAGGTGGAAAGCCTTTACAGAACATCAACGATTAAGTGTAAAAACTTGAAATCAGGGAAAGAGATTGCGGAAGTAATGATCTATCCGTCTTTCTATAACCGGGCAGATATGCCACACACGAAGAAAAAAAGAGAAACGAAGCCGTCGCAAAGGAATTTGAACGATAAGAACGCCCGTCGATATGTGATCCGCCTTGCGAATATCAATTTCGGGGAAGGGGATATCTGGGCGACGTTCGGGTGGGACGATTGCTACATACCGGAAGATATAGAGAGAGCAAAAAAGGACGTGACGAATTTTATCAAACGCGTGAACCGCAAGAGAAAGAAACGCGGGTTCGATAACATGAAATATATCTACGTTCTGGCCGTGGACGATTACACACGCCCACATTTTCACATACTCATGAGCGGCGACGGCGTGGATCGTGACGAATTAGAAGCAATGTGGGGAAAATGCAAGCGACCAAACACGCGTAGGGTAAAACCGGACGAAGATTTCGGAATAACCGGACTTGCCACCTACATTTCCCAAAATCCGCACGGGACAAAACGGTGGTGCAGTTCAAAGAACTTAAAAAAGCCACCAGAGCCGACAAGATCATACCGGAAATTTAAGAAACGCCGGGTTGAGAAAATGGCAAAGGATCACGAAACGCTGAAACAGAGCCTTGAAAAAGAATACGCGGGCTATCGCTTTTTAGACGCCGAAGTGAAGTTTAACAGAGTGACAGCCGCGTTTTACATATACGCAAGAATGACAAGAGACTGAAAGGGGAGATCAAATGGCGATCAAATTACAAAACATGAAAAATTCAGAGATCACGGAGCAGATAAAACTTTTTAACTGGGCGCGGTCGGTCCGGGAATTCATACCGGAATTAAAATTATTGCACCATATCCCGAACGAAGGGAAGCGGACGAACGGCGCATTGCTGAAAGCTGCCGGAATGGTATCGGGCGTTCCCGACCTGTCACTTCCGGTAGCGCGCCGGGGATTCAACGGTCTGTACATCGAAATGAAATTCGGGAATAACAAGCCGACAAAAGATCAGGTCGAATTTATGGCCATGTTAAAAGATCAGGGATATAAAACGGCCGTTACATATTCGGCAGAAGAAGCGCGAAGCCTGATCCGGCACTATCTGGCACGGGCAGACAACTTCGATCTGGTTAATTGCGAGGAAGCCCCGAAAATATTCGGGTGCTGTGAAGGTGTAGAAGCAGACTGGACGCCATGCGCGAACTGTGAACTGTACAAGAGAAATAAACAGCCGGAATGGTAGGAAGGAGAAGGAACAATGTTTGTAAGATTAAGAGATTTCAAAAGGCTGATAAAAGAAGCCTACACGGGCGCGGGCCTATACGTTGCGCGTCGGGGCGATCAACTTCTTTTCGGCGGCTCATACTGGGCAATCGCCACGATAAAAGAATCACTGGACAAAAAGGCACTGGCAGCAGTGATCGAATTAACGGGAGAAATGCCGGAAGATGGGGGGGGCTTTCAAGGCAACGAAGGAAGCCAACCAGTACGAAATCAACGAAGTACACTGGAATTTAATAGACGCGACGGAGCAATACGAAGACGAAGAAGAGAAACTGACAGTGACGCGCCTTGTATTAAACAAACACCCATACGGTCAGACCATGCGGATCCTACAGGCAGAAGACGGACGGGTGGACGTACTGGGAGAAGGATTTATACAGGCAATCGATCCGTTGTCGATGAACACCGATTACGAATACGAGATCGAGGGACCGTTTATCAATCGGCATTTTCCGAAACAGGCATACTGGAGAAGCGAAGCAACAACCCTGACCGCATTTCTTTTCGACCGCGACGATATGAAAGAAAAAGATCTTCTGGACTATTTGCAGAACACAAAGATCGAAGGATAAGGAGAAACGGTCATGGCGTATAAACTGGATAAAAACACAAAAACGATCGTCCGGGCAATCATGAAGGATCAGGAGAAGCGAGACAGGAGAAAACACACCGGGCAGTATACGGCGTTTGACCAACGGGCAGATAAAGCAATCGAAGAAGCAAAAGAGAATATAGAACTGCAAGGATTCACAAAGGTAACACGCGATCAGGTTATCGGGAAGATCTGTCAGAGTTTGAAGGATAATACGCCGTGGGAATTGTTAGGGGAAACATATTGTTGCCGTCGCCTATTCTACGAATACCGGAAAGAATTCTGTTATCACGTGGCAGCGTCAATGGATATGATCGGCAGCAGCAGGAAGACAGGTCAGAAATGACCGGACACAGAAGATAGAATGGAGAGTGACAAGTGGCGAAAGAATATGCAAAAGCCTTCTACAATTCCGAAGCATGGAAGAAGACGCGGAAAGCCTACTACGACAGCAAGGGTGGAATGTGCGAGCGTTGTCAGAAAGAATTCGAAGAAGGCAAACGCAGCTTGAAAGAAGTCAACATCGGAACGATAGTGCATCACAAGAAATGGATCACGCCGAAGAATATCAACGATCCGAACGTCACGTTGTCGTGGGATAATCTGGAAGTTGTGTGCGACGAACACCACAACGCAGAGCATCACGGCAAGCCGAAGCGATACAGGTTCGATCGTGAAGGCAATATCATTCCGACAAAATCATTTTCCTGAAAATCAAAAACAGATCAGCCAAAAACAAAAACGAAATCGCGAAAAGCGCGCCAACCACTCCCCCAGGGTAGCAAAAATTTTTCTACCAAAAGAACCGAGGGAGCTAGGTAAAAAAAACTCTCCGCAGGCGCGCGCACGTGAGAGGGGGTGTAAATGCATGGATTTAGAGAAAGATAGAGAGATAAAACCCGAAGAAGATCAGGTTTTACCGGAGTTATTGGAACTTCTGGAAATATTCAGAGATTTGCCGGAAGTACGGAAAAAGAACCTAAAAACGAGACTGAAAAAAGAAGCAGCGGGCGAGATTTTAACCGAAGCAGAGGTCGAAAAGGAACGAAAAAAGATCATGGAATTGTTCAAGGATGTTGAGGACGAGCGGAAAAAGAAAATGATCGAACGCAAGGTAAAAGAAATGGCTTTTCAGGCCGTGGCAATCCGGGAAGCGAAATACTCAATCATGACGGAAGGGCTAAAAACCGAAGTTGTCAACGGCTCACAAAGATACATGAAAGAGAATCCGGCAGTTGCAACCTTTGACAAATATTCGCGGGCGTATAACTCAAATATCGACAAACTGATCGAGTATTTACCGCAACAGCAGACGGAGAAAATAAGCAAGTTGGCAGCGTTCAGAAATGCATAACGTATATGTGAATTACATTGTCGAATATCACGACAAGATCGAACGCGGGCAGATCATAGCGGGAAAATGGATAAAGAAAATTTATAAAATCCTAGTTGACGGCATAAAATCCGGCGACTGGGATTTTGACGCAAAAAAAGCAAATAAGGCAATCCAGTTTATCGAAAATTTCTGCCATCATTCAAAGGGGCGGAACGACCTTTTCAAGTTGGAACTATGGCAGAAAGCTATTGTTTCGGCGATATTCGGAATACTGGATAAAAAGACGCACCGACGACAGTTCCGGGAAATCTTTCTTCTGGTTGGACGTAAGAACGGGAAAAGCCTTTTTGCGGCGGCAATCATGGCATATGTGGCGTATATCGACGGGGAATACGGCAGCGAATTATATTGTCTTGCGCCGAAACTGGATCAGGCCGATATCGTGTACGACAGTTTTTACAAGATCACACAAGCGGAAGAAGAACTGGCAGAAGTGACAAAGAAGCGGCGATCCGATATCTACATCGAGGAATTAAACACCACAATCAAAAAGATTGCGTTCAACGCAAAGAAGGCGGACGGATTCAACCCGACCATGACAACCAACGACGAAATGGAAGCGTGGCCGGGCGATCAGGGCTTGAAACAGTACGAAGTTATGGTATCAGGTACGGGAGCGCGAACAGAGCCGATCACCCTTTCTACATCGACCGCCGGATATGTCAACGACGGAATCTTCGACGAACTGATGAAACGATCAACAGCTTTCTTGAAAGGATCGAGCAAAGAAAGACGATTGCTTCCGTTCCTGTACATGATCGACGATCTGGAAAAGTGGAACACAAAAGAAGAACTGGCAAAAGCTAACCCCAATTTAGGCGTATCGGTTCAGTGGGAATTCTTCGAAGAACAGATCGCAATCGCGCTACAGTCGTTATCAAAAAAAGCGGAATTCATGACGAAGTATTGCAACATCAAGCAAAATTCTTCGATTGCATGGCTTGACTATGAGACGGTAGCGAAGGCAGCAGGGCAACCGTATACACTGGACGACTTCCGGGGTTGCTATTGCGTGGCAGGTATCGACCTTTCACGAACAACCGACCTGACGGCCGTTTCACTGATTATCGAAAAGGGCGGAAAGAATCACATTATTACACAATTTTTCATGCCACAGGAACGCTACAACGTGGCAATCGACGAAGAAGGCGTCCCATATAACATTTTCAAAGAACAGGGCTATCTCACGATATCGGGAGAACATCAGGTAAATTACAAAGACGTGTTCGCGTGGTTCGTGCGCCTGATAAAAGAATATAAGATCAGGCCACTAAAAGTCGGTTACGACAGATATTGCGCGGGTTATCTAGTGGAAGAAATGAAAGAAGCAGGCTTTCACATGGACGACGTATATCAGGGAACGAACCTGACGCCCGTATTAAATACTTTCGAAGGAGATTTGAAAGACGGAATGTATTTGATCGGAGAAAATAACCTGTTAAAATCACACCTGTTAAACGTGGCAGTCCAGATCCAGACGGACGACAGCAGAATGAAACCTGTCAAAATCGAAAAGCGGGCGCACATTGACGGCGCGGTATCAATCTTCGATGCACTGGCTGTAAAAATGAAATATCACAAGGAAATCGGCAGACAATTACAAAATGCAGCATAAGAGAGGGCGCACCCCTCTCTTTTTCGCGTCTAAAAACAGGTCAGAAATGAACGCACTTAAAAGATAAACTGAACTGTGAATAAAGCCGAAAGGGGGTAGAACGAAACGGGAATATTAAAAGATTTTGCGACATTCCGTAAAATGAAGTTTAGTCCGATATTCACAATTCGGGGCGAATACAACGCCTCGGCGGATATGGACGCAAGCGATATCATCGGATCAATAACAAATTGTATCGCAACGAACGTCGGAAAACTGACGCCGCAGCTTATCCGTACAGATTCGCACGGAATGATGATTCGCGACGATTATCTGGCGAAACTTCTTTCCTTGCGTTGGTCGCCGGAATTGTCCGTATACGACGCACTGTACAAAATGGCGGCACAGCTTGTCAGAAATTCCAATGCATTCGCAGTGATTTTTTACAATGACGATTTTTCCAAAGTCAAAAGCATTGTGCCAATCACGACACGCGGGTTCAGAGTGTGGGAAGACGAAGAAACCGGAGCAATGTTATTCCGGTTCACGTGGGACTATGACGGGAAGATCTACACGGTCCCGTATCAATCCGTGATCCACCTGAAAGCAAGATTCGACAAAAAGCGTTTTTTAGGATCTGAACCAGATCCGGCATTGAAAAACACACTGGAATTACTGGACGCAACTGGACAGGCCTTGCGGAATCTGGTTAAAAATTCCGCCAACCTGAAAGGTTATCTGAAATATAACAACTTCGCGGACGACGAAGAACTGAAAAAGAAAGTAAAAGAATTTCAGAAAGCATACATGGACGCGAGCAACGAAGGTGGACTGGGTGGACTGGATAACACAATGGAATTTCACGAAATCAACCAGAAAGCCCCAACTATTCCGACGCTGCAATCGCAGTTTTTACGCGATAACGTATACAGGTATTACAACGTGAACGAAAATATTTTGATGTCAAAATTTTCAGAATCAGAGTGGAACGCATTTTACGAAAGCGTGATCGAACCGATCGCCCTTCAATTATCACTTGAATTCACATTCAAATTACTGACGGAGCGGGAAAGAGGATTCGGAAACAAGATCATATTTTCTTCAAATCGTTTACAGTATGCGACATTGCAGACACGATCAACAATCGGATCGGTCCTGTATGACCGAGGAATTATCACAATCAACGAATTCCGTGAACTTCTCTACTATGAGCCGATCGAAGACGGCGACGTGAGAATGGTATCACTCAACTATGTGAAGGCGGACGATCAGTCACTGTACCAGACGGGGCAGCAGAACGGAAGCGGCGGCAACGGACCGCCGGAAGGCGAAGGACAGCAGCAGGCAGCGAAAGTACCGCTTGAAATGCTAATGAACGCTATCTATGTACAAGCAAAACTGAAAGGGGGCAGACAATGGCGGACGTATTAAAAGGGCTTGAAATCAAAAACATGACCGACGTTTCCGCGGATCTCTACTTTTACGGCGATATCGTGTCGGACTGGTGGGGAGCATGGCAGAACGAAGATCAGTACCCGGACGCTATCAAGAATTTTCTTTCACAGGCAGAAGGAAAAGACTTGAATGTATATGTTAATTCCGGCGGCGGATCAGTGTTCGCAGGAATGGCGATCTACAACATGATTAAACGCCACGGAGAAAAAAACAAAGTGAAAGTATACGTGGACGGCTTGGCCGGTTCGATTGCATCTGTAATCGCATTTGCGGGAACAGAGCCGCCGGAAATTCCATCGAATGCATTCTTGATGATTCACAAGCCATGGGGCGCAATTTCTGGGAATGCGGACGAAATGCGAAAAATGGCGGATGATCTGGATAAAATACAAACCGGAATCATGAACGTATACGAAGATCATCTGGCAGAAGGCGTCACGATCGATCAGGTGGAAGCGTTGGTAAACGCCGAAACATGGTTAGACGGAAAGGAAGCGGCAAAGTATTTCAATATCGCGCAGACTGACGCGGTCGATTACGTGGCAGCAGTCGGAGATTATCTGAATCATGCGGGTGAATTGCCGGAAAAATTCAAATCACACCAGAAACAGCCGGAACAGACGCCAAAGGGACCTACACCGGAAGAACAGGCGAAAGCGGCAGCAGACGTCGAAAAAAGAAACCAGATCAAAAGATTATGTATCGAGGGAATGACGAAAGGAGAATAAAGCGAATATGAAGCATGAAGAACTTGTGAACATGAACACAAAAGACCTGAAAGCAAGACTGAAAGAGATCGGCACACAGGCACAGATGGCAGAAGGCGAAGCACTGGACGCCCTGACAACCGAAGCCGAAGACATTAACGGCATTTTACAGGACATTCAGAACCGCGCAAATATCGCGGGACTGGCAGCGCAGGCGGGCGACGATCACGACGACACACTGGGAGAGAAAGGCGACGACGTGAAGAACAAAAAACGTGAAGAAAGAGGGCAGAGCCTGAAAGACGGAAAGACAGTGCAGTTCAACGCAAAAGTGGCGTTCGGATCTGTACAGAACGCGCTTTCCATCACACAGGCAGTAACACCAAAACACACTGCAAGCGACGTAAAAGAGACATTCAACGACGTTTCTTCGCTGGTGGATCGTGTCAGAGCAATTCCGTTAAATGGCGGCGAAACATATCAGAGAGGATATGTAAAAAGCTACGGCGACGGAGCAGGAAGCACAGCAGAAAGCGAAGACTATAGCGCAACAGAACCGACTTTCGGTTATGTAACTATGGAAAAACAGAAAATCACGGCGTACACAGAAGAACCAGAAGAAATGGTTAAACTTCCGAACGCTGATTACGATTCTGTAGTAGAAGGATCTGTCACACGCGCGATTAGAAAGTACATGAACCGACAGATTATGATCGGAGACGGCACAAGCGGAAATTTCAAAGGCATTTTCCACAATCCGACAAAACCGGCAGATAAGGTCATTGATCCAGAAACAGACATTTCTATGACAGCGATCACAGATGAAACACTGGACGATATTATTTATGGTTACGGCGGCGAAGAGGAAGTGGAAGACGTCGCAGTTCTGATTTTGAACAAAAAGGATCTGAAAGCGTTTGCGAAACTGAAAGACAAACAGGGCCGCAAATTCTACACAATCGTAAACCATGGAAACACAGGAACGATCGACGGCGTACCGTACGTTATCAATTCTGCTTGCAAAGCAGTGACAGACGAGCGGACATCACAAGATGAATATTGCATGGCATACGGCCCACTCAGTAACTACGAAATGCCGATTTTCTCCGATATCGACGCGAGAAAATCAACAGATTACAAATTCAAACAGGGACAAATTGCATACAGGGCGGACATTTTCGCAGGCGGCGCAGTTGCTGCTTATAACGGATTTATCCGCGTGAAACGACCAAAAACAGAATAATAAGAAACAGAAAGGACGGCTAAACCATGACGTATAACGAACTTGTGGACGCGGCAAAATTGCGCGTCCGAAAACTTTCAAACGATGCATTAGACGAAGACGTGAAAACCCACGTCGATTTCGTACTGGCAGACCTGAAAAGAATCGGGGTAAATGAAGAAAAGTATCTGAAAGCCCCGGAAGATCCGTTAATCATTGGGGCTGTCCTTGCGTATGTAAAAGCATATTACGGAATGGACGCATACCACGACAAATGGTTAGCGGCCTACAATATGCATTTAACCAGAATCAAAGGGGGCGACTACAAATAGACGCATATATCACACTGGTTGAACCGGGCGAAACCAAAGAAGAAGACGTCAAAAATGGCGTGATCGCAACCGTTGAACCGATCGGGCGTGATGAATTTGTGGCAGCAGGACAAAAGGGCATGAAAGCCCGCCACAAGTTCGACGTATGGGCGAACGAATACAACGACGAACAGGAAGTCGAATACAACGGCCGCCGCCTGACGGTATACCGAAGTTACGGCCCGAAGGACGACGGAAAAATCGAACTGTACGCCGGAGAAAGGGCGGGCAATGTATGAAAGTAAAGATCGACATTGACGGGCTTTCCGACGCGGTACAAGAAGAACTGAAAAACTGGCAGAAAGACACGTGTAACCCGGTTCTAAACGAAGCATACAAAGCGGGAGCAGAAGAAGGGAAGAAAGTTCTTTTGCAGGGCGGAGCATACAAGGAACGCACCGGGAAGTATACGAAGGACTGGGACGTAACGAAAAGAAATACCAGAGTCGGAAGGATAACCGACACAGAATGGTATTCGGTACACAACAAAAAACATTATCAATTAACACACCTTTTACAGAACGGACACGCAAGCAGAAACGGTGGGCGTGTCAAAGCCTATCCGCACATCGACAGTGCAGAAGAAAAGACAGAAAAGACAGCAACAGACTATATCGAGGACAAGTTAGGGGGATAACATGCCGACGATTGAAGAAATCATCAAAAGAGCAACGGCGATCGGGCTTCCGATCACAAAAAATGCATGGAAGAAGACAGCGAAAAAGCCGGTCCCCGATCCGCCGTATATAGTTTACATGGTCAGCGAGAACCAGAGGGGTGACGACAAAAAGAACACGATTCGAAAAGTTGACGGATCACTGGAATTATACACAGACAGAACGCCGGACGAATCACTGGAAAGACAGATTGAAGAGAAAGTTCTTTTCGATCTGCCGTTTAGTAAGTATCAAGCTGAAATCACTTCCGAAAACATGGTTCAGACGGCGTACGAATTCAATATCACGCAGAAGAAAGGAAGGAAATAAAAATGGCAGAGACAGAAAGAATCATTCTCGGATCTGGAAACGTCCACATGAAATTATTTGACGGCGAACTACCGGCTGTTGATGATATTTGCACAGACGAAAATCAGGTCTCATACATTCAGGGTGGCGCAACTATCGAGTATAAACCAACATACTACACAGCAAAAGATGATACAAGAAAAATCCAGAAAACAGTTATCACCGACGAAGAAGCAACTTTAAAAAGTGGCTTAATGACATTTTGCGGAAACACGCTTGAAAAGATATGTGATACTGCACGTGTAAGCTATGTGGAGAAGACATCAAACAAAAAGAAAAGAAGAATTGTAAAGGTCGGCGGCGGAAACAATCAGGGCAGAAAGAAATATGTGATTTGCTTCCACCACGAAGATCCGGTGGACGGCGATATCTGGGTAATGATTGTTGGAAATAATCAGGCGGGATTTTCGCTTGCGTTCGCAAACGATAAAGAAACCGTCGTAGACGCAGAATTCACAGCATTACCACAGGACAAAGAAGGAACACTGATTCATTACGAAGAAGAAGTTTTGGAAGAAACACTGATGTTAAGCGATACAAGCGAAGAAAGATCGGTCGCAGACTAAAAAAAGTAAATTAATCACAAGGCGGCGTATAGACAAAACGTCGCCTTTTTCAGAAGGAGAAAAGACAATGGCGAACATGAATTTTGATTTTAATAAAATCCAGAGAAGTTTTTTTAAAACGACATTAAAAGACGGTAGAGAACTGGTTGTAAAAATGCCGATGAAAAAAACATTTGAAAAAATTACGGCAGCACAGGAAATGGATCTGGAAGAAATGTCGGCAGCAGACGCAATGGACACACTAGGTGCAATATGCGCGGAAGTGCTGTCGAATAACCTGAATAAAGAAAAAATCACAATGAAATACATGACTGACAATTACGACACAGAAGAAATGGGCGAATTTATAAAAGGTTTCATGAACTTTGTAAAAGGAGTAAAAGCAGACCCAAACTAATTATACCGTTCTATGACGACCCGAACGCAAAGGAAATTCATTACAAACCAAAAACAAACGCAGAAAAAACAGTAATGAAATACACGGGGCTTAATTTTTGGGAAGTAGAAGAATTAGATCTTGACGTTTACTTGTTCATGGCGCGGGAATCGGTAATTTATTTTAATTCGCAGACGGAATCAGGGCGGGAATACCTTGAAAACTGTTGGAGAATGACACAGACGAAGCCGGATCGGCAGCAGTTGCGAGAAAAATTCGGAAAGAAAGGGGGAGAATAAATGGCAAGAAGCAAAATCGCCGGAATTACAATCGAAATCGGCGGAGATACTACAAAGCTAGATAAAGCCATGCAAGGGGCTAACAAAACCGTAAGAACCACACAAACGGAATTAAGAGAAGTAAACAAATTACTGAAATTAGATCCGAAAAATACAGAATTATTAGCGCAAAAACAGGAACTTCTATCAAAAGCGGTCGCCGGGACGTCTGAAAAACTGGATATTTTGAAAGAAGCTGAAAAACAGGTTCAGAAACAGTTTGAACGCGGCGAAGTATCAGAAGAACAATACCGGGCATTACAAAGAGAAATTATTAAGGTTTCGAATAATTTAGACGCGGCGGAAAAAGAAGCCAAAGAAACCGCGCAAGCATTGAAAGACGTCGGAAGGAAAGAAGAAGATATTGAGAAAGTATCGGAACGCGCCGACGAATTCAAAGACAAAATGAAAGCGGCCGGCGAAGCGGTAGAAACCGGAATGAAAGCAGCCGGAGCGGCAATGGTGGCAGCCGGAACGTATAGTTTGAAGTTTGAAAGCGAATACGATCAGGCGTTAAACACGCTTACGACATCAACAGGCGCGGCAGCGGACAAAATAGACGGACTGGATAAAGCAATGGCGGCCGTGTATGAAAACAATTACGGCGAAGATATTCAGGAAGTCGGCGAAGCTATGGGCGTAATTGTGCAGCAGACAGGCGAAATGGATCCGTCGAAATTACAAGAAATGGCGGAAAGCGCATTCACACTCCGGGACACCTTCGATATGGACGTCGGAGAATCTATGCGGGCAGTAAATCAGTTAATGACGCAATTCGGGCTATCTTCCGAAGAAGCGTTCGACCTTGTGGCGCAGGGCGCACAAAACGGGCTGAACAAAAACGATAACCTGCTGGATTCAATAAATGAATACGGACCAAAATTCGCACAAATGGGACTCTCAGCTTCAGATATGTTCAATATGTTCAAAAACGGAGCGGAAGCAGGCGTTTTTGATATCGACAAATTAGGTGACGCAGTAAACGAATTTTCTATCAGAGTAAAAGACGGAACGGCGGACAATGCTTTTAAAGAATTGGGAATGGACGTGGACGCAACAAAGAAAGCGTTCGGAGAAGGTGGCGAAGCAGCAAAAAAAGCAATGCAGGACACTTTCGAAGCACTGGGAAAAGTATCTGATCCACTTGAACAGAACACAATCGGCGTCGAATTGTTCGGCACAATGTGGGAAGATACAGGCGGACAAGCAATTTTAGCAATGGGAAACATGGAAGGCGCGGCGTCGGATGCGGCCGGAACAATGGAAAAGATCAAAGAAATGAGATACGACGATCTGGCAAGCGAATTTCAAGGGCTCGGAAGATCCATACAAACAGAACTAATAAAACCATTAGGCGAAGAGTTAGGACCGGTTGCAAAAGAAACAATCGACACAGTAAAAGAGAATTTGCCGCAAGCGAAAGAGATTTTAAAAGAAGTGCTTACAGATATAACAGAATTTATAAATTTCTTTGTAAGCCATGCAAATGTATTGCTGCCGCTAATAGTGGGAATTGGCGCAGCACTTTTGACGTGGAATGTCGTTACTATGATACAAGGAATGGTGGCAGCTATAAAGGCGTGGACGGTGGCAACCGAAGGAGCAACACTGGCTCAAAAAATACTGAATTCAACAATCTTAGCAAATCCGGCGGCGTGGATCATAACAGCGATAGTCGGGGTTGTAACAGCATTAGTTTTACTGTGGAATAATTGCGAAGCATTCAGAGAAGCAGTAAAGGGAATCTTGTCAGCTATCGTACAATTTTTCAAAGATGCATGGAACAAAATTCAGGAAGCGTGGGCGGCCGCACAACCATATTTCGAAATGGTAAAAGAGGGAATCAAAACCGCTTTTTCAGTAGTTGTGGAAATCCTGACAGCACCGTTTCGGATCGCTTGGTTTCTGATAACGTCAATCTGGGACATTGCAACTACATATTTTCAGAATGTGTGGATTGGAATTCAGACCGTTTTTTCGGTCGTCGGGCAGGTAATCGGCGGATTTTTCGAATCTGCATGGATCATTATAAAAGGCGTCTGGGATGTGGTTGTTCTGTATTTTCAAACAATATGGTCGAATATACAGGCCGTCTTTTCGGTGGTAGCTACGGTTTTAGGTGGATTTTTTCAAGTTGCATGGACTACAATCACAACGATCTGGGACGTGGCGACAGGGTATTTTCAAATGATCTGGTCTGTGATACAGGGAATTTTTTCGGTTGTACAGTCTGTACTTTCTGGAGACTTTTCGGGCGCATGGGAAGCGATCAAAGGTATCTGGTCGGCTGTGACGGGTTGGTTTGGTCAGGTATGGTCAGGGATTCAGAATATTTTCGGATCTGTCGGAAGTTGGTTCGGATCAATCTTTCAGTCAGCATGGAACGCGGTTCAGAATGTCTTTTCAAACTGGGGATCGTTCTTTTCTGGCTTGTGGGGCATTATCCGAAACACATTTTCGAATCTGGGAACGTCTATCGCAAACGCGATCGGTGGCGCGGTTAAATCCGGGATCAATGGCGTAATATCCATGATTGAAAATACGGTCAATTCCGCGATCAGAGTTATCAACGGAGCAATTAACTTGATTAACAAACTTCCGGGCGTGTCGGTTGGATCGGTCGGATATGTAGGACTGCCACGACTGGCGAAAGGCGGAATACTAACCAACGGCCGCGCGATCGTTGCAGAAGCAGGGCCGGAGATCGTTGAAATGGTAAACGGAAAAACAATCGTTACACCACTTTCAGGCACAGCGAAAAATACATCACTCGAAAGAAACTTCGGCAGACAGAAAGGAACACTAAAACAAGAAATCAACATGAATATAGAAAACTTCTATAACAACAGAAAACAGGACGTGCGCGAACTGACGGAAGAAGTTATGGAAATGGCGCAGGAATTAAAGGAAAGGGACGACAAAGTATATGCTTAATGAATTTTATGACGATATCAACAGTTTCACATATAATGGACGCAATTCGCTTGATATGGGACTAGCAGTATACGAAAAAGAAAACATATACGGCCGTCCCAAACCTGTTATTGAAAAAGTAAATATTCCGGGACGCGGCGATGTGATTTTAAACAACAAAACAGATCCGATCGATAACGAAGAATACGAAGATTTCCAGAAGACGTATAAGTGTTATGTAATGCCGGAAGAATACCAGAATCTTGAAATGGTCGCCCGGAATGTGTATGCGTGGTTATACCAGACTGTGCAATATTCACGGCTTGACGACAGTTACGAACGCAATTACTACAGAATGGCCCATGTATCGGAAGAAATGTCGGTGGAAGAAATCGCCGCCGCACTTCTGGGGACCTTAGAAATACAGTTCACTTGCCACCCGTACAAATATTCATACGACGGCGAAAGAACACTGACACTCACAAAAGCGACAAGCATTTTCAATACAGAAGGCTTTACAGCCTATCCGTACATGAAGATCTATGCGACGGGTGCGGTTACGTTGTACATCAACGACCGCGCCCATACATTCAAGGAAATAGAAGACTACATCGAAGTAGACAGCACGTTATTAAATGCGTACAAAGGGGATGCGCTACAAAATAACAAAATGACTACGACATTATTTCCAAAACTGGCAGCGGGCGAAAATAAAATCCGTTGGGCGGGCAATGTAAAGAAAATTGACATTGTGCCGCGTTGGTGCTGTCTGTGATACCGATTCTATATGATCCCCTTGAAACGCAATTTGATTCAAACGGAATCGGACTTCTGACGGACGCGATATCTTGCATTGTAGAAGAAGAAAGAAACGGATCTTTTGAACTGACTTTACAATATCCGCAAGAAGGACGTCTGGCCGATTACATCGTGGAAGATGCAATTATAAAGGCAAAACCAAACGACAAAGACAAAGATCAGCTATTCAGGATCTATAAATCAGGAAAGCCGATCGGGGGCGTGAATACCTATTACGCCGAACATATCAGTTACGAATTGAACATGAATCCGGTATGCCGGCCGAGAATATCCGGCAAAAACGCACAGGAAGCAATCGCGCAACTTTTAGAAGAAGCTGTGATTGAAAACAACTATACGGCGTGGTCGGATATCACAACCAGAAACAGCACACAGATAGACGACGTGTTAAGTGTGAGAAACATTCTGGGCGGTGCAGAAGGATCGATCCTTGATGTCTGGGGCGGGGAATATCAATTTGATAATTTTACCGTGAAGCTGCATAAATCCCGTGGATCAGATACCGGGGCGACGATCCGGTACGGAAAGAACCTGATTTCGGCAGAACAGGAAAGAAACATCGGCGACGTGATAACGGCGATATTTCCATATTGTTATTACACGCCGGAAAAGGAAGAAGGAGCGACAGAAGAACCGGATCCGGTTTTCGTTTCCATTCCTGAAAAGTTCATCAACACACCGAACGCGGAAAAATACGCTCGTCTAAAGTGTGCGCCAATGGATTTTTCTGACGAATTCGAAGACGGCGTGATCGTATCGGAAGAAATGCTTCGGAAGGTTGCAAAAGCCTATACAGAAAGCGGAATCGACGAACCGAAAATATCGATCAAAGCCACATTCCAAAATCTGAAAAAGACAAAGGACTATGAAAATATACAGGCACTTGAAACAATCGGAATTTGTGACACTGTAACGGTTATGATTGAAAAACTGGGAATCGAAGTCAAAGCAAAGATCGTGAAATACTCATACGATAGCATAAAGGAGCGATTCGACAGTGTAGAGATAGGAGAACCAAAAACAAATCTGACAAAGGCAATCACGGCGGCGCAGAAAGAGCAGAAAGAACAGATTATAAAATCTGCCACGCGTGCGGAAATCATACAGAAACGCATCGAACAGACTATAAAGGATGTAACAGCGGCAATCACTGGAAATTCTGGCGGACACGTGCTTTTATATCCGGCAGAGAATCCACAAGAAATCTATATTATGGATACGGATTCGACAGCGACGGCGAAAAACGTCTGGCGTTGGAATCTGGCCGGACTGGGACATTCTAGTAACGGTATCGGCGGACCGTTTGAAACAGCAATCACGGCAGCAGGGCAGATTGTAGCAGATTTTATCGCAGTAGGAAAGCTAAACGGCGCACTGATCGAAGCGGGGACCATTAACGCGGAATCATTGTCGGTGGAATACAAGCAGAGTGTAAAAAAGTATACGGACGACGGAGACGCGAAACTGTTATCAGAAATGAAGTCACGTTTTGAGGTAACAGGCGAATCAATCACGGCAGAAGTGGAAAGGGCGCAAGCAGCAGAAAAAACCATATCGGAAGACCTAAAACTAACAAAGCAGGACGCGAAAGATTTCAAAGAAAATGTCGAAGGAGTATTCCGAGATGGAATTATCACAGAGACAGAAGCACAGACAATCGAAAGATATATCAAAGAACTGGAAAAGGATAACGCTTCGATTCAGAAACAATATAACGCAGTGCTAGATTCAGCTTCGAGACAGTCAGCAGCTGCAGGAAGCAATTTTTCAATTAAATTCAACGAAAACTGCAAAACGGAAGTATCATCAAGCGGCACGAAATACGATTATCTATATTTATACTATCAGAAAGACGGAAAAATCTACAAGGCACTGGACAAAGTAAGCGGCGCAGATATCGCCGGGAAAACGTACATTGTGCCGTCGACTGATATCTACGTACAATGGTATTCGGATGTATCAGGCAATAAAGACTATGGTTTCTCAATCGACGAGATCAAGCAGGTATCAACGACAGCAGATACAATCGGAACGGAAAGTGCGCTTCCGACCTACGAAGTAATTGAAGCAGCCACCGTGTCGATGATCCAGACGTCACACCCGTATGAAAATTATATGCGTAAATTGTGGCATTACAAAAAAAGGACAGCCACACGGTCAACGCTCATCAGCAAGAAAAATGCATACACGAACGCATACAACGCACTGATAACCGCAATCAACAACGCAATTTCAGACAATAAGATCACAGCGACAGAGAAAGCAAATGTCAATACGAAATTCGATGCATATAACGCAGCACTGGCGGATCTAGAAGAGACAATCGAAGCGGCGGGCATAGACGTAGCGGCAATCGCGGCGGCAGCAGTCGCGGAATATGCAAGAGCAGCGATCAAAGTAGAAGCAGACAAGATCACGTTAAGGGTAACAAAGCAGGAAGCGGAATCGCTGATTGAACAGAAGGCAGAATCTATCAGGCTAAAGGCTTCAAGAATTAGTTGGGAATCAACTTATTCAAGCATGACGCCAAACGGAACGCTGACTTGCCAGAATGCAACAATCAGAGGGACACTGTACAGCGAAAATGGAAAAAATAAAGTATACCTTCGGAGTGGACGAATGGAAATTACGTATAATTCACAGGAAATCGGATTGATCGGTGGAAATGGATTTAGCGGATATTCAGACAAAGAAGGATTAAACTTCGACTTGGAATACACAGGAGACTACATGGCATGGGCGGCGCAGCCTTCTTCCGGCGCAAATTACAGTACAAAATGGACGTATGCAAGATCAAGTTTTGCAAACATGACGGGAGACGCGCTTAATGCAGGATGCGATATAGATATGCACTACTGGAAGATTAAGAACCCGTCGTTCGAAGGCGGTGGAATAACACAGACAATCAACTATGTTCAGGTTTTGGCTGTTAATTCAGACGGAACAATTCAAAGTTGGGGACCGAACGGACGAATGGGATTTAAAAACGGAATCTTGATCGATTTAAGCTATTATACGAAGTAAAGGAGAAAAACATGGAACAGGAAGAAAAAGAGGTTCAGAAAGAAAGGGAATACGAATTACAGGAAGGAACGCCAACAGAAAAAACAGTGGAAGCAAACACAGGGACAACAGAGCGTAAAGAGAGCGAAACAGAAAAGGCATTAAAAATATTATTAGGAGAAGAAAAGTAAATGAGCATGACAGAAGCTGCAAGGCAGATCCGAAAACTGATTGAAATAATGGCGAACAACCTGACCGACGAACAGGCGGCGAAATTGCCATACTGCTTCCCAGAATGGAAAGAAGGAATGGAAGTGAAAGAGGGTGAACGTTACGCATCGCGAAGCGTCGCCACATTCACGGGGAACAGCGACAAAGAATCGGAAGGCGCGATCCTTTTCAAATGCAAAAAGACACATATAACCACTGCTAACAATACACCGGAAGAATCGCCGGAATTATGGGAAGCATTGTAGAAAGGAGAAACAATGGCAGAAGATAAGAAGGAAGAACAGAAAAAAACAAGACTACCAGACGGGTTCAGGATTGAACAGGCGAGAAACTATCTTCGAATGCATATTAACCGTGCAGCGGCTATATATGATTTACCCGGAGAAGTTATAGATCTAATCATTGAAGGGCTTCTAGCAGAGGAACAGCGGCAAAGAATCGCGCTCATGGCAGAACAGACCGACATTTTAGTTAATGGAAAGGAGAACGAAGCATAATGGCAACAGATATCACAATCACACAGGAAATCACGATTGAACTTGACGGGAAAAGTCCGTTTGAATACGTGGTGATGAAACAGGGCGACAAGGATTCGCGAATTCTAGCCGTTTCGCTGTTGCAGAACAAACAGCCGTACGAGATTCCAGCGGGTTGCACGGCAAGAATTAAATATTATAAACCGGATGGAAACCCGGTATTGAACGACTGCACATTATCAGGGAACAAAATTCTTGTAACGTACACAAAACAGATGTTAGCGGCATCAGGAACAGGGAAAGGCGAAATCGTACTGTTAAAAGACGGAAAGGAATTGAAGTCAGCAACCTACTATACAAAAATCGTAGAAACGGTATACAAGACCGACGGGTTCGTGAGCGATAAAGAATTCCTTTCAATGGGAACAATTCTTAACGACATGGATCAAGCAGCGCAGGCAGCGGCGGCAAACGCAAAGATTGCGGAAACATCCGCCGCAAATGCAAACCGGGCAGCGAGCGCGGCGAGCAATGCCGCATCAGCAGCTAACAGCGCAGCCGGAAAAGCAACATCAGCAGCAAGCACAGCTAACAGCGCAGCAGAAACAGCTACAACAGCAGCAAGAACAGCTAACGGCGCAGCAGAAACAGCTACATCAGCAGCAAGCACAGCTAACAGCGCAGCCCAAACAGCTACACAGGAAGCAGAAAAAGCGACGTCGGCAGCAGGCAGCGCCAACAATGCCGCATCAGCAGCTAACAGCGCAGCCGAAACAGCAAGCACAAACGCAGAAACAGCAAAAAAAGCAACAGAGAAGGCCACGGAAGCAGCTACAAAAGCGACAGAAGCAGCCGAAACAGCAACAACGGCGACTGGTAATGCGAATAATGCAGCACAGAAAGCAACAGAGCAGACAACGGCAGCAAAAGCGGCGACAGAAGCAGCGCAGGCGGTAGCGGACAACGTAAGCGGAATTATTGACGAAAAGATTCTGGAAGCCTTTTTCGGCTCTATGAGGAATGGAAAGATATATCAGACAGAATTATATTTGTCAGTGACAAACCCGACGCCAAACGGAACGAAAACGCTTGCAAATGCCGGGAAAGTATGCGAACCGTCAACTGATACGGTGGAAGGACAGGACGACTACGAAGGTATCGGGATCTTTACATGGTTTAACTGCAACTACGTAACGAATGAATACGGCCGGAAGGTCCCGACGGCGGTTGAAGGTTGGGGAAATGGCTTCAAGAATGACGGTTCGGTAGATGTCGGTGTAATTGCTATGACGCCATACTGGAACGTGGAAGAAAAAGACGGGAAACAGATCTGGACGTTATCAGACACGCCAAACGATGAATACAGGCTTGTAGGTTGGGAAACTGCAAAGAAAGAAGATGGAAATTTCGCCCCGTATGTCGTACATAGTAAATATGTAAGTGGAATCGGAACAGACGGCCTTCTGAGATCCTTTAAAAATTCCAAACCCGAAAGAAACCAGTGCTACAACAACATGATTACGAACTACCAGAAGAAAGGGAAAGGCTACTGGGGCGGCGGAAAAGAAAGGAACCTGTATAGAATCCTGTATCAGGTTATCAAGTACGCAACAAAGAATGAACAGACTATTTTTCAGGGAACTACAAACTATAACTTCCAGTATGCGGCAGCAGTACAAAGAGACACGAAAGAAACCTATTTTCCAGTAACAAATGCACAGGCGGCAAATATTATCGTCGGCGCGTATGTATCGGTCGGCTATGGTTCGGTAAGCGGATCAAACGTAAATAACGATCGCAGCGTCAGTACGATTCACAAATACGCGGACGATGTAAAGGTATTGAGAATCGAAGATTTGGACGAAAGCAACAAAGCGGTATATCTGGACGTGGAAGAAGGGTTCACGACAACACCGGTCGCGATCAGCGACACAGTAAACGCACCGATCACAATGTCTTCTATGCACTGGTGGAGCGGATCAACGGATAAAGTTATCGGAAAACATGACGGATCGTTGACGTCAAACACAGACGGAAAACACCCGTATAGAGTTATGGGTATCGAAGATGCGGTCGGCGGATATATCGTATACGCAGATTCCGTAATGGTATTTAAAGAAGACTATAGCAAAGATGTATATATCGCCCGCCGGGGGACAAAACACGTCACAGACGAAGCAACAATCAAAAACACATATAAACTGATTGGCAACATTCCGGCAAACGACGGAGCGGATTTCTGGATCGGAGATATCGGAGTAGATACGGAAACTTGCGCGTGGTTCGTGAAGGCAGTCGGTAGCAGTGATCGGCAAGGTTGGGGCGATCGTTGCTATGCAGGCGGAAAGAGTACATCAGGAACAAGAGAAGACCTTGGACGCGGTTCTCTCTGGTCTGGCGCGGATGGCGGCCCCGTTTTCGTGAATTGCAGGGACTGGCTTGGCTGGGCGTACTGGGACTTCCTCGGCTGCGATTGATACAGTAGGTCGTCGGGGGTGAATTCCCTTTAGGGAAGAGGGGATCGCCCCTAATACGACCGGACGTTATAAAAGGACTTACGGCGCACGCGGTAATCTCTGGTCTGGCGCGGATGGCGGCCCCGTTTACGTGAATTGCAGGAACAGGCTTGACAGGACGAACTGGAACTACCTCGGCTGAAATTGTTTATTTCATTTTTATAAAATACTTTGCGCCGTATTTCGCACCTGTAAAGGGTGTAGCCTAAAAGGCTCTTGGGCGGTTGCCCGAAATACTTTTTATAGACCTACCAAAACTTTAGAAATGAAGGAGTAAGGACGGCCGGGGTTCGCTCGGTCGTCGGGGTTAGTAGAAAAACCGAAAGCCCTTATAAAGACAATCGAATGAAACGATATTGTAAGAATGTAGATATAACAGATAGAAAATTGATTCAAAAGGCGGTGTATAAATGTTTAAGAAATAAATATAAACGAAACGATGTTCTGGAAATGTTTTCGGAATACTCCGGGCTTTCAAAAGACTTTATCAAGAGAGCGTTTGAAGAATTCGGAATCAAAGCGTTACGACCATTCGCTGAAACAGCAGTGGACGGCATACGCGAAGAACTGATCCAGAACAAAATAAAATTCAAACCGATATGGTACAAAGAAAAGATCGACGCTTCCAGTCAGAAGGTGCGCCGGATCGGGATTCAAAATATCAAACAACAGATTTACGATTATATTGCCGTGGAAGCAATGAAAGATTTTTTGAAAAGAATCGGCGAATATCAATGCGCGGCACTGAAACACAAAGGGCAGTCATACGGGATCAAAGCGATCAAGAAATGGTTACGAAATAAGAATATCAGATACGCCGGGCAATGCGATATAAAGAAATGCTATCCGTCGATCGATAGGGAAAAGGTCATGGAGTTTTTAAGAAAATATATTAAAAACGAACCGTTATTAAACCTGATCGCGCTTCTGATCGGAACATTCGAAACAGGATTAAGCATTGGATCATATTTAAGTCAGTACCTTTGCAACGTCTTTTTATCGCAGATATACCACGAAATAGCCGAAAGAATGTACAGGATCAGGAAGAAAAGAAACGGAATCATGGAACGAATAAAACTGGTATTGCATCAACTTTTCTATATGGACGATATCTTGATTCTTGGCACAAATGCGAAAGACATTCACAAAGCTATGAAGTTAATCACGCAAAAGGCGGAAGAACTGGGATTGAAAATAAAAGACAACTGGATCGTATTTACAACCGTAATGAAACGAAAGGACGACGGACATTTCATCGACATTATGGGCGTAAGAATATACAGACACCATATCACGATTAGACAGCGCGTATTCTTGCGCGTGCGCCGGGCATATAAGAAAGCGCAGGCACTCATAAAGCAAAAGAAAAAGATCCCGCTATGGCTTGCTAGAAAGTGCGCGTCGTATAAAGGAATTTTAGATCACACAAACAGTCAGAAGATCAAAAAGAAGTATCAGACAGTACAAACAATAAAAGTATGTAAAGGAGTAGTTTCGCATGAAAGCAAGATTCGACAAAAGGCAAAACAAAGTTACCGTGAAGCAGCTTAACGGAAAAGATTATATTTTCTTATGCCTGAACGGTAAGACAGTAAAGGAAACACCGGAAGGACGGGAAGAAGAACAGACATTTTACGAATACGACTACACGGAAATAGTGGAAGAAACGGGCGTAATAGATCTTAACGACGTAAAGAAAAACCCGGAACAGTACGCATCATACAAACCGAAGCAGGAGAAAAAACCGGAAGAAAAAATCGCAGCACTGGAAGAGAAAGTGGAAACACAGGCGTTATTATTGCAATACTTGGCAGAAATGACAGACGTATATATTCCATAATAAGAAAGGAGCAGGATATGTATAACATTCTCTTAAAAATGAAAACAAAATTCGAACAGGAACAGTGGTTAAAAATGGTCGATCAGGCGAAGACACGCGGAAAACTGACGGACGAAGAATATAAAAAACTGATAGAAACAGAATAAAAGGAAAACAGGTCAGAAATGACTGCATAAAAGAAATAAAATCATAAAAGAAAGGCGGGTGGAAGGAGTGAAAAAATGAATGAATGGAGCGTTATAGTTATGCTAATCACGTTAGGCGGCGGAATTATCGCGCTTGTACGTCCGATCGTGACACTGACAAAAGCGATCACAGAATTAACAGTTACCTGCAAGAATTTAGACGGACAGTTCGCAGCCATGCAGAATAAAAACACAGAGAGCCATAGGAGAATCTGGGAGCATAACGACGAACAGGACAAAATGCTAAACGACCATGAAGCAAGGATCAAGAGTATAGAGCATGGAGAAAGGAGAAATACACATGAAAGTGAGTAAAGGCACTATCGCAAGAACCGCGATTCTGGTTTTAACCATGATTAACAGCGGACTTGCAATTTTCGGAAAAAGCCCGTTACCAATCAGCGACGAAACCGTGACGCAGGTTGTATCGTTCGGATTTTCCACGGCGGCCGCACTGGTGGCATGGTGGAAAAACAACAGCTTCACAGTTCCCGCACTGAAAGCGGACGCAATGATGAAAGAAACGCGCATATATGAGCGGAAAGGACGAAAATAATATGAGCATGAATGGAATTGACGTCAGCGGGTGGCAGAAAGGCATTGATCTTTCAAAAGTTCCCGCCGATTTCGTAATTATCAAAGCAACACAGGGTACAAGCTATGTAAATTCTGATTGCGACCGGGCATATCAGCAGGCGAAAGCCGCCGGCCGGTTACTGGGTGTATATCATTATTTTTCCGGCGGCGATCCGGCTAAAGAAGCAGAACATTTCGTAAACAACATTAAAGGGTATATCGGCGACGCTATTCTGGTTCTTGACTGGGAAGGAGAACAGAACGCGAAGTTTTCTCAGGGGCCGGCAATCGCAAAGCCGTTTCTTGACAAAGTAAGAGATCTTACAGGCGTAAAGCCACTGATCTATATGTCAAAAAGCGTATGTCGTCAGCACGACTGGGCGGCGGTAGCTAAAGAATATGGTTTATGGGTTGCACAGTACGCGAACAATAATGTGACGGGCTATCAGACGAACCCGTGGACGGACGCAAAAGGCTTCGGAGCATGGGGCGCGCCCGCAATCTTTCAGTATTCTTCCCATGGTCGCCTATCTGGCTACAATGGAAATCTGGATATCAATATCGCATACATGGACGCGGCAGCATGGAAAGCATACGCAAAAGGTAAACTGGTAATTCAGACACCGGAAGCAAACGCGCCGAATGGAACTACTCTCGATCTGGTTTACGGAGTAATGATCGGAAGGTACGGAAACGGCGATGCAAGAAAAGCGGCATTGGGTTCACGATACAATGAAGTGCAAAGTGAAATCAACCATATTCAGGAAGCGTCAGCGGCAACACTGGCAGCCGAAACGAAGGCGGGTAGATACGGAAATGGCGACGTGAGAAAAGCCGTATTAGGCGGCAAATACGACGCCGTACAGAAGATCATTAACGGGCAAAGCACGGGAAGCGGATCTGGCGCAGTGTACTACACGGTAAAGAGTGGCGACACCTTGTCAGGAATCGCCGGCTACAATAAAAAACACCCAAGAACAATTGGAAGAGGATATTCCTGCAATTCCGGTTAATGACTCATTGATGCAAGGTAAAGATACCGCAAACATATGGACGAATGTTGCCGGAAAAGAGACCATCAGTCAATCACAGCAGACTGTATCTCCTAGTACGGAAAAGAGTTCAGGCGTTACGACAACCGCAAATGTTGCAAAAGAAACTTTAGCCGATACTGTAGAATATGACATAACAGGGACTAAAACTAATTACACATTACGAGAAGGAGAGAGCCTGGTAAAATTAGCTGTGAAATTCTATGGTACAAAAAAGCTATGGCCCTATATCGTGAAACATAATAAAAACATCATTAAAGATGCCGACAGAGTATCCATAGGGACTACTCTGCGTATTCCTGAACTAACTCCTAAAAAATAAGCCTTCTTGCATTTTGCCTGCTTTCGGCATAAATAAAGCAGGCAAAATACAAGAAGTAAAAAAAAGTGCGTTCAACTGATATTCTCACTCTACAAACCTTATCTTTGTATTTTAAAATTCTTTAGCCCAATAACCTTTAAAAAGTAGAGATGCACTTTACTTTTTTAATAAAAATTAGTTGCCGCTGTTAATTAATTAGCGTAATTTTGGCTGCGTTAAATGAACAAGGCTATTTACAAGCCCGTTATTAGATCAATAAAGAAACAACTAAATAAAAACAAAATTATGGCTGAAGCAATTGACATTCGCGAACTAAACGAACGAATTGAAAGACAAAGTGCGTTCGTAACCAACTTAATGACTGGTATGGACCAGGTTATTGTAGGTCAGAAACATTTGGTAGAATCATTACTTATCGGTTTACTGTCCGATGGTCATATCCTGTTGGAAGGTGTTCCGGGTCTGGCAAAGACTCTGGCGATCAAAACGCTTGCATCTTTGATTGATGCCAAGTACAGCCGAATCCAGTTTACTCCGGACTTGCTGCCCGCCGACGTTATCGGTACCATGATTTATAGTCAGAAAGACGAACAATTCATAGCAAAGAAAGGTCCGATTTTTGCAAATTTCGTATTGGCCGATGAAATTAACCGTGCCCCGGCTAAAGTACAGAGTGCTTTGCTGGAAGCCATGCAGGAACGTCAAGTCACACTGAGCAAGGAAACCTTTATGCTACCCGAACCTTTCCTTGTAATGGCTACTCAGAACCCGATTGAACAGGAAGGTACCTATCCGCTTCCCGAAGCCCAGGTAGACCGTTTTATGCTGAAAGTTATTATCGACTATCCGAAATTGGAAGAAGAAAAGAAAATCATCCGCCAAAATATCACCGGAGAGAAAATCGAAGTTCGCCCCATTCTGAAAGCAACAGATATTATGGAAGCCCGTAAAGTGGTGCGCCAAGTCTATTTGGACGAAAAGATAGAGCAATACATCGCTGATATCGTATTCGCAACCCGTTTCCCTGAAAAATATGACTTGAAAGAACTGAAAGACATGATTGGTTTCGGTGGTTCACCGCGTGCATCTATCAATCTGGCATTGGCAGCACGCAGTTATGCGTTCATCAAACGTCGCGGTTACGTGATTCCCGAAGATGTTCGTGCAGTTGCTCACGATGTGCTTCGCCACCGTATCGGCTTGACTTACGAAGCAGAAGCCATGAACATGTCTTCTGATGAAATTGTAAGCAAAATCCTGAATAAAGTGGAAGTACCCTAAGGATTGTGTTCTGAGGCAGTTCTTAATTGCTTGACAGTTAGGAAGAAGACTTGGAAACAAAAGGTTGAGTACAGAGTTCCACATGGGTGGGACCGCCATTCCACCCATGTGGAACTCCCGTTTCATCTATGTGGGACTGCCGTCCCACCTGGGTGGAACACCAAATGCATCCGTTTGAAAAACCATTCTCGATAGGAGAAAAAACAGAAACCGATGCACCGGATAAATAAACAACATAGTACGAACAGTATGGAAACAAGTGATTTATTAAAACGGGTTCGCCAGATTGAGATCAAGACACGCGGACTTTCGAACAATATCTTTGCCGGACAATATCACTCTGCATTCAAGGGCAAAGGTATGTCATTCTCGGAAGTACGTGAATATCAGTATGGTGACGACGTACGTGACATTGACTGGAACGTAACCGCCCGCTACAACAAACCCTTTGTCAAGGTGTTTGAAGAAGAGCGCGAATTGACGGTTATGCTCTTGATTGATGTTTCGAACAGCTTGGATTTCGGTACGGTGAAGCAGTTGAAGAAGGATATGGTGACCGAGATTGCCGCTACATTGGCATTCTCGGCCATTCAAAATAACGATAAAATAGGAGTTATTTTCTTTTCAGACCGGATTGAGAAATTCATTCCGCCTAAAAAAGGCCGTAAACATATTCTTTATATCATCCGTGAACTGCTTGATTTCAAGCCCGAAAGCAAGCGTACAGATATAAAGATGGCTGTGGAATATCTGACCAACGTAATTAAAAAACGTTGCACCACCTTTATGATAAGCGACTTTATAGATGAAAACGACTTCCGCAATGCTTTGACCATTGCCAACCGGAAACATGATATCGTAGCTATCCAGGTATACGACCGCCGCATGGCAGAGTTACCTGATGTGGGACTGATGAAAGTACGCGATGCCGAAACCGGCCACGAGCAATGGATTGACACCTCGTCACGAGCTTTGCGTCGCGCACATAATGACTGGTGGATACAGCGTCAGGGAGTATTGAATGAAACATTTACCAAAAGTAATGTGGACTCTGTATCTATCCGCACGGATCAGGATTATGTGAAATCGTTGCTTAACTTATTTGCTAAACGAAATTAAAGAATATGAATATACTGAATACTAGCAAAAAGTTCTTGAAAGCTGGAGTTTGTGCAATTATGCTGATAACAGCCGGACAGGCACAGGCACAGCAGGTTACGGTAGACGCCAGCATTGACTCGCTGCAACTTCTCATTGGCGAACAGGCTAAAGTGAAGCTGGAAATCAGCATGGATGCCAAGCAAAAACTGCAACTTCCGTTCCTGCGCGATACATTGGTAAAAGGAGTGGAGATATTGGATATAGCCAAGCCTGATACCCAGATGCTGAACGATGGAAAACGTATGCTGATAAAACAGGAATATACAATAACCTCTTTTGACTCGGCACTTTACTATCTCCCCCCATTCGAGGTGATGGTAAACGGAGAGCCTTACCGGTCCAAAGCATTGGCCGTAAAAGTATATTCCATTCCGGTAGATACGCTGCATCCCGAACAATTCTTCGGACCGAAGACCGTTCGTGAAGTACCTATCACCTGGGATGACGTATCGGCCATCGTATGGCTTACCTTGCTGATGCTTGCTTTGGGCGGACTGGCTTACTATCTGTTTGTACGCTACAAGGATAACAAGCCTATCATCAAGAAGATCAAGATTGAACCGAAGTTGCCGCCACACCAGCAGGCGTTGAAGGAAATAGAGCGTATCAAGGGAGACAAAACCTTGCGTACAGCCGATCCGAAGACCTATTATACCGAGCTGACGGATGTACTCCGTACTTATATGGAAGAACGATTCGGCTTTAACGCTATGGAGATGACTTCATCCGAAATTATTGATAAGCTACAGGAAATCAACGACAAAGAATCTATCAAGGATTTGATGTATTTGTTCCAGACTGCCGACTTGGTGAAATTCGCCAAACATTCTCCGTTGATGAACGAAAATGATATGAATCTGGTAAACGCAGTAGACTTCATCAATAATACAAAAGTGGAACCAGACCCGAATGCAAAGCCCGAACCTACGGAAATCACCGTGGAGGAAAAGCGAAGCAAACAGGGCAGAATGATTCTGCTGGGCAGCATCAGCATCATTGTTATTGCTATTGTGGTAATTCTGTATAAGGTGCTGAGTGGTGTATATAACCTCTGGTTTTAACAAATAAATACTAGGAACAATGATTTTTGCAAATATTGAATATCTATTTCTGCTGGTTCTGCTCATACCTTATATAATATGGTACGTCATGAAGCGGAAGAAAACCGAGCCTACGCTTCAGGTTTCTACCACACGCATGTATATGAAGGCACCCAAAAGCTGGAAGATTTACTTGCTGCATGCTCCGTTCGTACTCCGTACGGTGGCTATCATCATGGTAATCCTGATCTTGGCACGCCCTCAGACCACAGACAACTGGCAGAATACCGAAATAGAAGGAATCGACATCATGCTGGCAGTGGACGTTTCTACCAGTATGCTGGCCGAAGACTTGAAACCCAACCGACTGGAAGCTGCCAAACAAGTAGCTTCCGAGTTTATCAACGGCCGCCCCAATGATAATATCGGTCTGACCATCTTTGCCGGTGAGAGTTTTACCCAATGTCCGCTGACGGTAGACCATGGGGTGTTGCTGAATCTGTTCAACAGCATCAAAGGCGATATCGCCCAGCGCGGACTGATTGAAGATGGTACTGCCATCGGCATGGGCATTGCCAATGCGGTGACCCGTCTGAAGGACAGCAAGGCTAAATCGAAAGTGATTATTCTGCTGACGGATGGTAGCAATAACCGTGGAGATATTTCTCCGCTGACGGCTGCCGAGATAGCCAAACAGTTCGGAATCAGGATCTACACCATCGGTGTCGGTACAAACGGAACTGCTCCTTATCCGATGCAGACCTACGCAGGGACGCAATATGTGAATGTCCCCGTCGAGATAGACGAAAAGACTTTGACCGAGATTGCAGGTACAACGAACGGAAATTATTTCCGTGCCACCAGCAATTCCAAGTTGAAGGAAGTCTATCAGGAGATAGACAAACTGGAGAAAACGAAGTTGAACGTGAAGGAATTCAGCAAACGCGAAGAAGAATATCAGGTATTCGCCTGGATTGCTTTCTTCTGCATTTTGCTTGAACTCTTGTTGCGTAACTCAGTATTAAAGAAAATACCTTAAAAAAAGAAAGTCATGTTTCGATTTGCAGACCCGAACTTTTTATATTTACTCATCCTATTGCCGTTTTTGGTGGCGCTGTATTTGTATTCCAATTATCACCGCCGCCAAAATATTCGCAAATATGGTGATCCGGCATTGCTGAAAGGGCTCATGCCGACTATTTCCAAGTATCGTCCTGACATCAAGTTCTGGCTGACTTTTGCTGCGTTGACATTGGTTATACTGATGTTGGCCCGCCCACAGTTCGGCTCAAAGATGGAAACGGTGAAACGAAGTGGAGTGGAAGCTGTCATTGCCTTGGACATTTCAAACTCCATGCTGGCAGAAGATGTGACTCCCAGTCGTTTGGACAAATCAAAGAAATTGATTTCCAGACTGGTAGATACGTTCAATAATGATAAAGTGGGATTGATTGTTTTTGCAGGTGATGCTTTCACGCAATTGCCCATCACAAGCGATTATGTTTCCGCCAAAATGTTCTTGGAAACCATTAATCCGTCATTGATAACCACACAAGGTACGGATATCGGTGCGGCCATCCGCCTGGCAATGAAGAGTTTTACTCCGCAAGAAGGAGTGGGACGTGCAATTATTGTCATTACCGATGGTGAAAATCATGAAGGTGGGGCAGTAGAAGCAGCCCAAGAAGCAGCCGAAAAAGGTATGCAGGTATTTGTATTAGGAGTAGGTTCACCGGATGGTTCTCCAATTCCAGCTGAGGACGGTAGCAACAATTTCCGTCGCGATAAGGATGGAAATGTTATCGTCACCCGCTTGAATGAGCAGATGTGCCAGGAAATAGCCAAGGCTGGCAATGGAATGTATATTCGCGTGGATAATACCAACTCTGCCGAGAAGGTATTGAACAATGAAATCGCCAAACTGTCAAAAGCTGATGTAGAAAGTCAGGTTTATACTGAATTTGATGAACAGTTCCAGGCTTTGGCATGGCTGGTGCTTATCCTGCTGGTGGTAGAAATGCTTATTTTGGAACGGAAAAATCCGCTTTTCAAAAATGTCAGACTATTTAAATAAGGAATGCTTATGTTACAAAAAACCTATATCACTCTGTTATTCTTACTTGTGGCAAGCAGTGCCTTCGCCCAAAAAACAGAAAGAGATTATCTGCGCAGCGGAAACAAGCTGTATAACGACAGCTTGTTTATCAAAGCGGAGGTAGATTATCGTAAGGCATTGGAAATTAACCCGAAATCAACAGATGCCATGTTCAATTTGGGAAACTCGCTCTTGATGCAGCAAAAAGCAAAGGAAGCGATGGAACAGTTTGAATCTGCTTCTAAGGTAGAGAAGGACAAAGATAAACTGGCACAGATTTATCATAACATGGGAGTTATCCTTCAGTCGTCCAAGCAGTATCCACAGTGTATAGAGGCTTATAAGGAATCTTTACGGAATAACCCGAAAGATGATGAAACTCGTTATAACTTGGCTTTGGCACAAAAGCTGTTGAAAGACCAACAGCAAAATCAAGACCAGAATCAGGATAAGAATCAAGATCAAAAACAAGATCAGAAAGACGACAAAAAGGATCAGAACAAAAAACAGAATAGAAACATGGCAAAAATCCCCTGTTTATGCGGAATTGACGTAGCAGGGGATAATTTGTGCAAAAAATTCGAAAAATAGTGTTGACAAGTACAGTGGGGGATGATATACTCAGATTCGTTGTTGAGGCAGCGCCGAGACAACACAACAGCTCGAAAGAAACTTGAAAAGATTTCAAAAAAGTTGTTGACAAACGAAAGCGGTTATGATAAGATATCAGAGTTGCCGCTGAGAACAACAGCAAAGCAACACAGCTCTTGCAGAGCAAGAGGTTATGATCTTTGACAAATAAACAGTAATGCAACCCTGAAAATTCCAAGATTTTCAGAGAAATTCAAGAACAAGCAAGTTGATCGAAAGATTGACAAGCTACCCGAATTAACAGTAAACAATGCCAGATAAAACTGGCAGGACACAAACACCATTTTAACATGAGAGTTTGATCCTGGCTCAGGATGAACGCTGGCGGCGTGCCTAACACATGCAAGTCGAACGAGGTAAATAAGTTGAAGTTTTCGGATGGATTCTTATTTACCGAGTGGCGGACGGGTGAGTAACGCGTGGGTAACCTGCCTCATACAGGGGGATAACGGTTAGAAATGACTGCTAATACCGCATAAGCGCACAGTACCGCATGGTACGGTGTGAAAAACTCCGGTGGTATGAGATGGACCCGCGTCTGATTAGCTAGTTGGTGAGGTAACGGCCCACCAAGGCGACGATCAGTAGCCGACCTGAGAGGGTGACCGGCCACATTGGGACTGAGACACGGCCCAGACTCCTACGGGAGGCAGCAGTGGGGAATATTGCACAATGGGGGAAACCCTGATGCAGCGACGCCGCGTGAGCGAAGAAGTATTTCGGTATGTAAAGCTCTATCAGCAGGGAAGAAAATGACGGTACCTGACTAAGAAGCCCCGGCTAACTACGTGCCAGCAGCCGCGGTAATACGTAGGGGGCAAGCGTTATCCGGATTTACTGGGTGTAAAGGGAGCGTAGACGGTGTGGCAAGTCTGATGTGAAAGGCATGGGCTCAACCTGTGGACTGCATTGGAAACTGTCATACTTGAGTGCCGGAGGGGTAAGCGGAATTCCTAGTGTAGCGGTGAAATGCGTAGATATTAGGAGGAACACCAGTGGCGAAGGCGGCTTACTGGACGGTAACTGACGTTGAGGCTCGAAAGCGTGGGGAGCAAACAGGATTAGATACCCTGGTAGTCCACGCCGTAAACG
>OHCJ01000066.1_pt1 | contig 34415 bp, 24 predicted proteins | sample 1566821 | NCBI WGS metagenome assembly OHCJ01 (sample SAMEA3879545, study PRJEB24766) | human gut metagenome | biome: human-associated habitat; feature: feces | place: USA | collected 1985/1987 | reverse complement strand
ATGTTGGCGGATGAGGAGTCTTTGCAGGAATTGTACGAAAAGATAAGTAAAAGTAAAGGAACCTGTCCGTTTACGTTTTAATGAACTCAAAGATGGCAGGAAGTCCATCTATTTGGATATTTACTACAATGGCCGGAGAACTTACCAGTCATTGAAACTCTATCTTGTACCAGAAACGGATGTGCCGGCGCAAATCCAAAATGCCAACACACTCGCAATAGCCAATGCCATTAAGACCGAAAAAATTTTGGACCTGACCAACAAGATAGCAGGTATCACAGACCGTTCGTATAAAGCGAATATGCTTTTCACGGACTGGATGAGAGTTTATCGGCAAGATGTGGAAAAACGGGCTTCGGCATCTGCACTTATTTGGGTAGATCGGGTAACTAATGAATTGGAGAAGTACGATAACAGTGTTACCCTTGCAGAAATAGATAGGGATTATATTATGAGATTTCTCAGCCATTTACTAGATAGACCTGCACTCACACGTGACCATAACCAACTGGCCAAAAATACGGTTTTCCTCTACCTCTCTTATATACGGGCTGCACTGAATTATGCAGTTAAGGAGAACCTGCTCCAGTCAAGCCCATTCAAGAAAATCAAACGGGATATGCTTTCAGGTTCGGAAGCCAAACGTGAATATCTTACAGTAGAGGAAGTAAAACGTCTTATTGCAACTCCTTGCCGTCGGGATGATATGAAGGCTGCATTTTTGTTTTCCTGTTTTTGCGGTTTGCGCATTATGGACATCAAAAACTTGTGTTGGAAACACATTAGTAAAAACGGGAACAGGTGGCAGGTAGAAATACGGCAGTATAAAACCGGCGCATTGTTGTATTTGCCATTGAACATGAATGCACGGAAATGGATGCCGGAACAAGGGGATGCTTCTTCTGAAGACCGTGTATTTCCCAAGTTGAGTATTTGGTATAAAAGCATACTTCGCGATTGGGCCACAGATGCCGGAATAGAAAAGAAATTTTCATTCCACGTGGCGAGGCATACGTTCGCAACGCTGGCCTTGACCGCAGGGGTTGACATCTATACGACAAGTCAATTATTGGGTCATGCCAATATCAGACACACTCAGAGGTACGCACAAATCATCAATTCTAAGAAAGACCATGCCATCTCCCTTTTGGATGACGCATTTATCCAATAACTTAAAACAATAGATTTATGAAGCGTAACCGTAGAAATGATTGCCTTTTTTTAAAACAAGAGATTGGCAAACAAGCCGCACAAGAGTGTCGGAAATGAACGTGATGAACTTTTTGCCTTGCTGAAAGAAGCCTCTTTTACTTATCGGAAGGAAGTTATCGGTGAGAGTAAATTGTATGAACTGTATGTGGAGGATTTTCTGAACGGTCATTATTATAGTGACCACCGGGATGCCGCCGGGAAAAACCGACATCGGAAAAACATCGGTATTCTCAGAGGAATACTGACAAAACGTAAAGACCTTGTGGAGCTATTCTTCTCCAATATACTTTTTGCTCCTAACCGCATGGATGAGTTGCTTCGTCTGTTCAACACAACGAAAGCATCCTCCGGTCTGAAAGAAGAACCGGATAAGCCACGCCCTGAAACGAACCTTCCTGCCTTGTCTTTGGGTAGCTTTTTGAATGACAATCAACTGAGCCTCATTGCGCATTGTGCTAATGAGGCTCAACTTTTCACTACCCCTGTGAATGCAGGCATACTGCGTTCTCTTTTGGAAGGCACGTTGCATCAGCCGTTGAAGTCTGCCAATAACCGGTTGGTAGCTTTCTTTTTCGACCGGTTATGTCACCACCGTCTCATTCTCGGACGTTGGGAACATCTGTTGGAACAGGCCGGTTCCATATTGGGTTCCAAAGACGGCCGTCCGCTCAAACACGGCCAGTATTCCAGTGCACTTAGTCTTGCCAAGAGCAATCCAAACAGTATGCAGGAGGTAATCAGCCAATGCGTACAAGCTGTCAGAGAAATGACAGAAAGAAACACAACGGATAACAAGTGACACAGAAAAGGATAACAGTTCGGATAACACTTCCGAACTGTTACTCTCCTTTTTACAAGCATTGAAAAACACATATCTACCTTTGCCCCGAAGCGATAAAGTTTCGGGGTATCACTCCCCCATGTCTAACTCAAAAAAGAATACAAAATGAACCAACAAGAAGAAAGAAACTGTGTAGCGGTGTCCTGTTCATCATGTTTCCTGAAGCTTAGTATGCTCCAGAAACAAACGGAGAAGATTGAAAATATGCTGTTTTGCATCAAGAAAACACTCAATTTCAAAGAAGCCTGCCTGTATATGGGGCTGTCGAGAAGCCAGTTGTACAAACTTGCCAAGAACGGGCATATCCCCCACTACAGACCGTCCGGTAAACTGTTGTATTTTAACAAGCAGGAATTGGACGAATGGCTCTGCCGGAACCAAGTGGAAGAAACCGAAAAAAACTGTCCAAAGGAGATGCCGGACAGCATGAATGAATGTGTTGAACCCGATAAACAATTTGCATCATGACAGAAGCCGGATTTCTTGAAACACTTAAACGGGTAGAAGATGTGGCCGTCATCCTGACCCGAATGGAAGATATAAACGTAGTATTGGGCAAGATAACCACCATTGAAGCCTTCATTGATCGTTTCGGGACGCTTGAAGCCTTGATAGAGCGTTTTGAAAGCGTGGAGAATCAACTCTATTACCTGAAAGATATGCTGAATATTGATGAAGCCGCCAAATACCTGAATATCTCCAAAGGGCATATGTACCGGCTTACCTCCAACCGTGACATATCCTACACCAAACCGAATGGCAAGAACATCTTCTTTGAAAGGAAGGAACTGGATGAATGGAAACGGCGCAATCCAGTCCTTTCACAAAGGGAACTGGAAAGACAGGCTGCTATAATGACCGCCCATGACCACACCGGCAAGCCCAACCATAAAAAGAAAGGGGGAAAGCCATGATACCGACCCACCTGCTTCAAACCGGAAATGACATAGATCGTTCGGTTTATGAACAAATCCTGCAATTCATCCGCCTACGTGTCACCGAGACCTACGCTTTTCCGCCGGAAATTGTCCGTGTCGATGACATAACCATTGCCACGCTCGGCAACTTCAGTGCTTCGGTCGGTAAGCCCAAAAGCAAAAAGACTTTCAACATCACGGCAATTGTGGCTGCAGCGTTGTCGGGCAAAAACGTGTTACGCTACAACGCACATTTGCCGGAAGGCAAGCACAAGGTGCTTTATGTAGATACGGAACAAAGCAAATGCCATTGCCACAAGGTGCTTGAACGCATCCTGAGACTGGCCGGGCTACCTACTGACCGTGAAACGGACAACCTCGAATTTTTCATGCTGCGGGAATACAGCCCCAAACAACGCCGACAGATTATCAACCATGCGCTGGCTTCCGATCCGGGTATCGGTTTTGTTGTCATTGACGGCATCCGTGACCTCCTGTATGACATCAACAGTCCCAGTGAGTCTGTTGATTTGATAAACGACCTCATGCGCTGGTCAAGTATGCACGACCTCCATATCCATACAGTATTACATCTGAACAAAGGAGATGACAATACGAGAGGACATATTGGCACAGAACTGAATAACAAAGCGGAAACCATTCTGCAAATCACCAAGAGCCAGTTTGACGGTAATATCAGTGAAGTAAAAGCCATGCACATTCGTGAAAAGGAGTTTGAGCCGTTCGCTTTCCGCATCAATAACGATGCCTTGCCTGAACTGGTGGGAGAATACTCGTTTACACAAGAGCGTAAGGGCTTCTGCGAATCCATTTCCGATGTACAACACGCCCAGGCTCTCAGGCTGGCATTCAGCGAGGGGGACATAACCGGATACAGACCGCTTATCAAAGCGCTCCAACAGGGATATACCGAAATCGGCTTCAAGCGTGGCCGGAACATCTGCATTGAACTGAACAAGTATCTGATGGGGCGTGGCATTATCGTGAAACAGGATAAGAGCTACCATTACAATCCGAAGGTGCTGGAGTATAGCGGCTGTACCTCCGATAAAGAGGTTTAGTTTAACGTCGGTGTATATATAAGATAAACTTTATTAAACCCGAATAGAAACACAAAAGTTATTATGAACATAGCCCAGACCAAACAAATAGATATTGTGGACTTCTTGAAAGCAATCGGTTGTTTCCCTACAAGGGAAACCGCTTGTGCGGCATGGTTCCGTGCCCCGTATAGGGAAGATATGACACCTTCATTCAAAGTCAATAAAAATCGGAATATCTGGTATGATTTCGATGCGCCCATATAGGCTACACAATAAATATCTCTATGGCAAGAGATTAGGTTAGAGTTCAACAGACCTATCCTCAACGACTTAGCTGGAGGAGAAATCCAAAGGTGACAAAAGCATGTCGGTAAAGTCATTAGTCAGCTAAATACCAAGCTGCGACTGCATGGCGAGAGGAAAAGACAGACACAAGGATGAAGCCTGATTGGTTGAACGATAGTTCTGCTGCACACGTACCAGCCCCGACGAAAGGTATTTGATTCACGTCGGGCTGAAGCACCCCATGTAAACCGAAATTACAATGGAGCAGGAGCTGGCTTCAGAGCAACCACAATAAGTGGAATAGGAACGTAAGTCGCATCCGACAGTCTGCCGAGCCAAACAGTTATTGTGAAAGCAAATGGGGATTCCCTAAATCAGAATGCCGTAAGGCTATGGGCATAGGACCCTGAATATCTGACATGGGAACGGAGCTTCCGTAGTAGTCCGAGCAAGGGAAAGCCTTGTACATGGCGAAGGGAAGCAGTTAGATAACTTAATACAAATAATGGAAAATGTGTGAGACATTATGAGAAGTCCTGAGCAAGTATTAAAAGCTTTAAACAAGCATGGTAAAGTTTCGGATTACAAGTTCGAAAGGCTGTACCGTATCTTATTCAATGAGGAGATGTTTCATGTTGCTTACCAGCGTATTTACGCCAAACCAGGCAATATGACACCCGGTACGGATGGGAAAACCATCAATCGAATGAGTCTTCAAAGAATAAACAAAGTCATTGCATCTTTGAGAGATGAGTCTTACAAGCCTAATCCGGCAAAAAGGATATACATACCCAAGAAAAACGGTAAGAAAAGACCGCTTGGAATTCCTTCCTTTGAGGACAAACTTGTACAGGAGGTGGTGCGCATGATTCTTGAAGCCGTCTATGAAGAGGTGTTTGCAAACACCTCACATGGATTCAGACCAAACAGAAGCTGCCATACCGCATTGACCCATATCCAAAAGACATTTACAGGTACAAAATGGTTTGTGGAAGGAGACATTAAAGGATTCTTCGACAACATAGACCACAATGTATTGATTGCAACTTTGCGGAAACGGATTGCCGATGATAGATTTCTAAGGCTTATCCGCAAGTTGTTGAATGCGGGATATATTGAAGACTGGAAGTTTCATAATACAAACAAGGGAACTCCACAAGGCGGTAATATCAGTCCTATACTGGCAAACATTTATCTTGATAATTTTGACAAGTATATGGAAGAATACGCCCTACGCTTCAATAAGGGAAAAGAAAGACACATCACCAAAGAATACAAGCAACTTAGCGATAAGATGCAACGCATCCTTAAAAGCATCAAGAACATACAGGATGCAGATGTCAGATTACAGCTTAGGGATGAGTATGAGAAACTGAGACGTGAAAGGCAAAAGATTGAGAGCAGAGACAGTATGGATGAAACATACAGAAGGCTTCGATACGTAAGATACGCAGATGATTTCCTCATTGGTGTTATCGGAAGCAAGGCAGAGTGCGTTAAAATCAAGTCGGACATTACCAAGTATATGGAAGAAAACCTCAAGCTGGAACTGTCACAGGAAAAGACATTGATAACAAACGCACAAAAGCCCGCGAAATTTCTTGGCTTCGATGTTTCAGTCCGTAAGTCTGATGCTATCAAGCGGGACAAGAACAATGTGCCAGCCCGTTATTACAACGGTAAGATAGTCCTAAAGGTCGCCATAGAAACGGTGCGGAACAAACTGGAAGAATACAGCGCCATCAGATACAAGGTAGAAAATGGCCGACAAGTTTGGTTTGCAAAGTTCAGAGGCAATCTTATGAAGAAGAAAATCGAGGACATAGTGGCGGCATATAACTCTGAAATCAGAGGGTTCTACAACTACTACTGCATTGCCAACAACGTGGCATACGCGCTCTCAAAGTTTGGATACATCATGGAGTACAGTATGTACCATACCATTGCAGGAAAAACCAATAGCACTGTAAGCAAAGTCATTGACAAATATAAGGTTGGGAATGACATTATAGTGCCATATCAGGATGCAAAAGGTAAATTACGGTACAGGAAATTCTATAATGAGGGATTCAAACGTAAACCACCAATGTACTATACGGAGGTAAACGACTTATCCTACACAATCGCAATTCCACAGCCGACACTTACTGAGCGATTGGATGCGAGAACATGTGAATTATGTGGAAAAGTCGGACCTGTAGTCATGCGTCATGTCAGAAAGCTAAATCAGCTTAAAGGAAAAACTGAATGCGACAGGCTGATGCTTGAAAAGCATAGGAAGACATTGGTTGTCTGTGAAAAGTGTTATGCCAAAATACACAGCCATGCTAAATAAAGTCATGTTATCAACGGAGAGCCGTATGCGTGGAGACATGCAAGTACGGTTTGGGGGCAGGTACGGGAAAACCTACTGCCGAAAGGCAGTAAGGCGTTCTGTACCGAGCCTACGAAACGTCGCAACCGATCAGACCTATCAGCTTAAAATATCGGGTCCGGGTATCCGAACGAGAAGCAAGGAGATCGAGATCAAATACGTTCCCGGCAGAATAGGCAACATCGATTACTACATTCCTGTCGAGCGCTCTGCCGATACCGTAGCTTTCCGACCCGTGGAAACGTATCGTCCCAAACAGATTGCCCCCGATGCCCGGACGATCGAGGATCTTTACAGCCATATTCCGGGCATAACCTACGAAGATGGTTATTTGACCGATGAAAACGGCGCCACGGTATGTCTTATGTTCAGCGGTATTATTCCGGATGAGGCTGGATATGCAGCTATTTTGACAAATCTGACCGCAGACAACATCGAGCGTATCGAATATTACAGACTGGACAACCTGGAAGAGCCGTATTACGACGGGGTATTGAATTTCGTAACTGTCGGAGTGAATTTCAATGCCCCCTCCATTAAGGAACAACTGACGCCTTCCCCCGGTTGCGAACTATAATCCGCTCCCTTCCCGCCCCGTCTTCACTACTCTATTTTATATTCTTTTCAAACTCCGCAACTATGAGACACCCCCGACTTATCCCCGTTCTTCTTCTGATCATCATAACGAGCCTGGCGACACCGCTCCAGGCGCAAATCGTCCTGAAAGGTAAAATTACCACCGAGAAAAACGAACCGGTCGCCTTCGCCCCGGTCATTCTCCAGCAACTGCCGGATACGACCCGCTACACGGAAGGCGTGATAACCGATATGGCCGGCAATTACCGGTTCGGAAAACACCGTGCGGGCCGCTACCTGCTATCGGTTCGGACAATCGGGTACAAGACTCTTTACGATACGGTGCTTCTTCGCAAACCTTCGATAGGCATGACGGAGGTCGTCCGGGATTACGTCCTGTCCGAAGATGTCGCAGAGATCGATGCGGTGGTCGTCACGGCCAACAACACAGCCAGCTATTTCGACCGGACGGTATATACCATCACCAATGAAGACCGGAAGGCGGCGGTCACGAGTCTCGATCTGACCAACAAGATTCCGCAGATCAGAATCAACCGCCAGACCAATCAAATCACCGCGTCCGATGGCAGTGTGACGGTCTTGGTAAACGGTATCGCCTCTTCGGAACAGGAATTGACGACTCTGCGGCCCGAAGATGTCCGAAAGATCGAATACTACGATCTGCCGCCCATCAAATTCGGCCTCAGCAACGGCAATAAAGTCATCAACATTATCACGAAAATTCGGGAAGACGGAATATACGGAAGTGTGGAGCTGAACCAACATCTGACTTCGCCCTGGTTGAACGATAGTTTTTTCCTGCAATACAACCGGGGACGGCATCAGTTGGCATTTACTGCAAACATAGGCTACGGATCATGGGATGATCAATATGCCTCGGATGAAATGGAATATACGCTCGACGGGGTGGATTTCCGGCAGGAGGAAGAACGGCAGAGTGAAAACAACTTCTTAAGTCCTCAATTTAGTCTCAAATACACGAATCAACTCCCCGGAAAATATGTATTTCAAGCCCGCTTTTTCCCAAGTTATGATAAGCATTCTCAACAGACCGATTCCCGGCTTGCCTTTATTCAGGATGGCATAGGTTCGGACCGTTACGGAGTGAAGGAAAGCGAGTCCCACTCATTCAATCCGACGCTCGACCTGTACTTCTGGAGGCAATTCCGCAACCGGCATGAACTAATGATAACACTTCGAGGCGATTACATAAATTCTGTTTCCGATACCTATAAGAACCAATACGCATTATCGGACGATACGCCTGTATTTGAAGATTTTCTTAATATGGACGGAGACGGCTATCAGATGAACGGCCAAGCTCTCTATACCAAGACTTTCGACAAGCTGACGCTTTCATTCGGAGATTATTTTTACTATGATATTAGCAAATATCGAATAGACAACACGTCGGGCTATTCCCGGGAAACTAACAGCATTCTGAAAAATTATTTTGCCGGAGAGATCACCGGAAAGATCGGGCCTCGGTTTACTTATCGTTTTTCTTTGGGAGTAACAGGGACACGAACAAAAACAAACGACAACGATATTTGGCAATGGGTCTTTGCGCCTCGGGTAGATATCGGTTATCGTATTTCACCCTCTTTTATGCTGAAAGCCGGATTCGTCCAAGCCAATATGCAGCCAGGACTGGGACAACTCAGCGAAGCCACTTCGTTTTATAATCAAAATATTATCGTACACGGGAATCCCGAGCTGGTCGGCGGCCGTGCGAACCAGACGACTTTCAATGTCGTATATCATAACAAATGGCTCAATATAAATGTTTCATACAGCTACTTATATTACAAGAATCCAATCGACTACTATTATCAGTATGAACAGCCGTATATCGCATACTCACCGATTAATGACAACTGGGCAGATGTGCACTCCGTACATTATGATTTGAGACTCAGCCCATTCAAAAACGACTTGCTGGCATTGAAATTAGGCGGAGGATTCAGTTATACAAAAGTCGATTCGAAAGTATTGGGGAGGGTGACTCATTTTCAGGCTCCGATGTACTATGAGCTGACTTTCAACTACAAAAACTTTTCCGCATATTATCAGGGTGCGATACCTTGTAAAGGATTGTCTATTCCGATGATATACGACAGTGAATTATCCTCTGCGATAGGTGTGAGATATAAATACAAAGACTGGGCATTTCAACTCTCCTGCGACAATTTCCTCACCAATCCGGAAAGCCATTACCATTCCATCGAGAACAGTATCGTCAGAACACAAGGGACTTCTTATGTAAAAAATGCCTGGAACAGAGTAATGTTGAAAATCAACTTCCGTTTCGGAAAAGGTAAACAGTACCAGGAACCTGTACGGAAAACCGTCGAGGAGGGACTATAGAAATTTTGTGGCTACAATATTGGCCTAATTTGTTATTGCCCAGGCATCCGTCTCATACAGCCCGACAAATTATCGCGACAAAAACAGAACTCTCCGACTACCAGAATCACCATCTTTGAACATATTCTAGATAGAATGCACCTCAGAAAACCGGGAACAAGTTCCCGGTTTCTCCTGGCTTTCAATATATTTGCAAGAGCGAAACCGAATCGAACACCTTATGTTTACTGCCAGAAAAGCCTCCGTCGAAGATTGTGGACTGATACGCGAGATGGCCTGCGTCGCATTTCCCGACACCTATAAAACCATCCTTTCGCCCGAACAGTTGGACTACATGATGGAGTGGATGTACTCCCCCGAAAACCTCCGGCGGCAGATGGCCGAAGGGCACGTATATTACATCGCCTACAAGGACGGCACTCCCTGCGGCTATCTCTCTGTCCAGCCCGAAGCGGAGGACCTCTACATCCTGCAAAAAATCTACATCCTGCCACGATTCCAGGGTGTGCACGCGGGGAGCTTCCTCTTCCGCAAGGCTATCGAACACATCAAACAGCTCCACCCGGCTCCCTGCCGGATGGAGCTCCACGTAAATCGCCATAACAAAGCCGTAAAATTCTACGAACGGATGGGTATGCGCAAATTGCGCGAAGGCGATTTCGAAATCGGAGGCGGATTCTACATGAACGACTATATCATGGGGCTGGAAATCTGATCGGATTCCGGCCCGAATACGAAACGACGATGCCGATGATTTTTCGATCATCGGCATCGCTTTTCCATTACGGGAAACGCCGCCTCCCTACGAATTCACCTTGGCGTGGTCTGCCAGGAACTGCGCCAAACCGATGTCGGTCAGCGGGTGTTTCAGCAAACCCTTGATCGCCGCAAGCGGGCAGGTCGCCACGTCGGCCCCCGCCTCGACACACTGGACGATGTGCTGCGTATGCCGAATCGAAGCCGCCAGCACCTGCGTATCATAACCGTAGTAACGATACATACGCACGATCTCGGCGACGAGAGCCACCCCGTTCTCGCAAATATCGTCCAGACGGCCTACGAACGGCGACACATACGTCGCACCGGCCTTGGCTGCCAGCAGAGCCTGACCGACGGAAAAGACCAGCGTGCAGTTGGTGCGGATATTCTTGCCCGCGAAATACTTCACGGCACGAATACCGTCGGCCGTACACGGGAGTTTGACCACGATATTCTTGTGCAAGGCCGCCAACGCTTCCCCTTCGCGGACCATACCGTCGAAATCGGTGGCGATCACCTCGGCGCTCACATCGCCATCGACGATGGAGCAGATTTCGAGGTAATGGCGACGGCAGGCCTCCTCACCGCGAATGTTCTCCTTGGCCATCAGCGAAGGATTGGTCGTCACCCCGTCGAGCACACCCATTTCGTTAGCTTCCCGGATCTGGGCCAGGTTAGCTGTATCGATAAAAAATTTCATAGTGGGAAATATTTAAGTAACATGAAAAAGCAAACCAATGAACCGGAATGAAGAAGTAAAACCATCGTTCCGAGCCGAATTTACGCCGCATAAAAGTACGAAAAAAAACGAAACCCGAACACTCCTTGCCGGAAAATTCCGCAAAGACCCGCAGGAAACGCCTCCGCCCCGTATCATACGGCCGGTAACAGAAAACAGAAAACAGAAATCGGCAGCCCGATCGCAGCTATCGAATTTATTTCGTCGTTATCGATAATCCGGCGAGATAATTACTACCTTTGCGGCCGAAAAATCGAAACATCATGAATTTCATCACCCTTCTCGACTATGTCGGTACCTTCGCATTCGCCATCAGCGGCATCCGGCTCGCTTCGGCCAAACATTTCGACTGGTTCGGAGCCTATGTGGTCGGATTCGTCACGGCCGTCGGCGGCGGTACGCTGCGCGACCTGCTGCTGGGCCTGCCCCCTTTCTGGATGCAGAACGTTTCCTACCTGGTCGTATCGGGATTCGCCTTCCTGTTCGTAGTCGGGCTGCGCAAATACGTGATCCGGCTCAACAACACCTTCTTCATTTTCGATGCCGTCGGACTGGGACTTTTCACCGTCGTCGGCATTCAGAAAAGCATAGCCGTCGGCTATCCGATGTGGGTGGGTATCATCATGGGTACGCTGACCGGTGCGGCGGGCGGTATGCTGCGCGACGTGCTGCTGAACGAAGTACCCCTTATTTTCCGCAAAGACATCTACGCCATCGCCTGCATCTGCGGCGGACTGATCTACTATCTCTGTATGTATCTCGACCTGCCGGCGGCCCCCACGCAGTTCATCGCCGCCTGCTCGGTGATCCTCATTCGGATTCTGGCGGTACGGTACGGCATCTCCCTTCCGGCACTCAAGGGCGAAACCAGACCGGCACCCAAAGAGAAATAACGAATCGTTTCCGAAATACCGGTCCGGCGGTCGCTTCGACAACACGACAATTCCGCCGACCTGCAGAAAGGGATCGAATAGCAAAAAAGAATTACGGATCTTATTCCGCCGCCACAGACGACGGACGGCTGATTTCGGCCGTTTCGCCCCCGACGAAGCGAAGCAGATCCTGCGGAGCGATCCGGATCTGCAATCCCCGAACTCCCGCACTGATATAAATGACGGAGTGTTGCAAAACGGAAATATGGAAAAAGGTCGGGAACGGTTTTTTCATCCCGATCGGGGAACAGCCGCCCCGGATGTATCCGGTCGTCGGAAGCAACTCCCGGACGGGAATCAGATCGGCTTTCTTGTTGCCCGAAATGCGGGCGGCAGCTTTCAGATCGACCTCGTGATCTCCAGGGACGACACAGACGAAATGGCCCGTCCGGTCACCACGAAGCACGAGCGTCTTGAAAACCGCAGCAACATCTTCGCCGAGCTGTTCGGCCACGTGAGTCGCGGCCAGATGCTCCTCATCCACCCGATACGGGATCAATTCGTAGGCGATTTTGGCTCGGTCGAGCAGACGGGCCGCATTGGTCTTTTCTATTTTGACGTTCCCATGTTTCATTCCGCAGAAAGTAGTTCCATCCGGATCGGCAAAAATAATAATTTTTGACAGTCCGGTAAAATCTTTGTATTTTTGGGTATATTTATATTTTAGGAAAATCCGAAACGACATTCCGGAAAGGCTTCGATGAAACGACTCTGCGGCATACTCCTCGCTCTTGCGGGACTATTTCTGTACGCCCCCTGCGCCGCCCAGAACACCCGGGTGCGCGGTACGGTCACGGACGCACAGACGGGCGAGCCGATTCCCTACGCCGTCGTCCTGTTCCCGGGTACGACCACCGGCATCACCACCGACGACGAAGGGTTCTACTCGCTCGAAAGCCGCGACACGTCGAGCTACATCCGGGCGGAAATGGTCAGTTATGAACCTCAGATACGTCCGGTCCACGTCGGGGGCTACAACCAAATCGACTTCCGGCTCACTCCTTCGCATCTGGAAATCGAAAGCGTCGTAATTACCCCTGGGGACAATCCGGCCCATCCGATCCTTGAAGGCATTATCCGCAACAAAAAATACAACGACTCCAAGGAGTACGACCGCTACATCTGCCGCACCTATACGAAAATGGAACTCGGACTGGCCAATATCCGGGAATTCCGGAGCAAAAAACTCCAACAGAATTTCGGTTTCATCTTCGAGCACCTAGACACCTCGTCCGTCACGGGACAGCCCTACCTGCCCGTGATGATCTCCGAAACAGCGGCGGATTACTACCACAGCCGCACGCCGTCCGTCGCCCGCGAGGTAATTCGCGCCAGCCAGATATCCGGTATCGAAGACAACAGCGTGCTGGCGCAATTCACCGGACACCTGCACGCCGACGTGAATCTTTACGAAAACTTCATCGACCTGTTCGGCGTGAAGTTCGCCAGCCCCCTCTCCAACTCGGGACGCTCATTCTACAAATACTTTCTGGTGGACAGTACGAACGTGGAAGGGCGCAAGACCTACAAAATCCGGTTTCACCCCAAAAGTGTCGCCACCCCGGTACTCGACGGCGAGGTCAATATCGACTCGGCAAGCTATGCGCTGCGTTCGGCCCGCGTAAAAATGGCCAAAGGAGTCAATGTAAACTGGATTCGCCACCTGGCGATCGAAGCCGACAACCGATTGACGGCCGACTCGCTGTGGTTCCCGCAGCGGGAGAAGATGACCGCCGATTTTACGCTGACCAAATCCGACTCCTCGAAGATGATCGCTTTCCTGGGCAGCCACGAGGTAACCTATTCCGACGTAAAGTTCGACACGCCGATCCCCAAACAGGTTCTGGGTACGTCAGCCAGCGTGATCCTCTCGGACGATGCCATTTCGGGCAAGCAGGTCGAATGGGACTCGCTGCGTCCCTACACCCTCACCCAAAAGGAAAAGGCCATCTATCAAATGGTCGATTCGATCCAGCAGGTCCCCCTCTATAAAAACATATACACCGTCCTCAATACTATCATCGGAGGCTACTACAACACCAAATACGTCGGCATAGGTCCCTACTCCAAAGTAATCAGCTTCAACCGACTGGAGGGCGCCCGTTTCCAGATAGGCGCACGCACGACCAAAGAGTTCAGCCGCCGCGTACGGCTCTCGACCTACCTGGCCTACGGCACCCGCGACGAGGACTTCAAGGGAGCTGCGGAGGTAGAGTTGATGCTGCGCCGACAACTGCTGCGCAAACTGACGGTCACCTACCGCAACGACGCGATACAGCTCAGCTCGGGTGTCAGCGCCCTCTCGGAAAACAACATCCTAAGCTCGATCTTCTCCCGAGGCGGCACCTCGCGGCTTTCGACTATCGAGGAAGGGATCGCCCTCTACGAACACGAGTGGCTGCACGGGATCAGCAGTTCGTTCGAGCTGCGGGGCCGTCACATCTCCTCGAACCGCTACGTACCGATGATCCTGCCGGACGGGCGTTCGCTGCATGGCATCAACGACGCTTCGATACGGATCGGGCTGCGGCTGTCCAAAGACGAAACGATCGTCCGCATGCCGTTCGAGGTACGACACATGGGTTCGAAATACCCGATTTTCTCCTTCGACTTCACGGGGGCAAAAAGAGGAGTCTTACCCGCCAGCTACGACTACCTGCGGCTCGAAGGGCGTATGCAATACCGGCTCAATCTGCCTCCGATCGGTTACTCGCAACTCATGCTCGAAGGCGGCAAGATCTTCGGCAAGGTTCCCTACCTGCTGCTGAAGCTGCACGAAGGAAACGGCACCTATTTTTACGACCGCTACGCCTTCTCGTGCATGAATTTCTACGAATTCTCGTCGGACGCCTGGATTTCGTTCTTCTACGAACACCACTTCAACGGGTTCCTGTTGGGCCGCGTACCGCTCCTCAAAAAACTCAACTGGCGCGAAGTCTTTGTTTTCAAAGGAGTTTACGGCACTCTCTCGGCCCGCAACGACGGCAGTCTTCCGAATACGAAAGCTGTTATGCTCTTTCCGGTAGGAATGTCATCGGTCGAACATCCTTACCTCGAAACCGGCTTCGGCATCGAAAACATCTTCCGTTTGCTGCGCGTGGATTGCATCTGGCGTCTGACGCATCACCGCGCCGTCCCCGGACTGTCGATCCCGACCTTCACGGTCAATTTCAGTCTTAACCTCAAATTTTAAGCGTGAGTATATATTAGGTACCTCTTCAGGTACGCAGCGTCCAAATCCTCTCCGAAGAGGGGATTCAGGAGAGGATCGGAATTACGGATGCGGCCACAGGCCGCAATAAACGGACCTCGAGTTCGATGCCGCGATCGTCGGAAAGGGTACTAAAAAACTACAATCGCCATTTTAGACTACGGCCCCGCCTCGAAGTGCTACGCTGCAATTTCCCGGTCGTTTCGGCGGCAACTCCCGGAAATATGATTACTTTTGCGACTCAAAAAACAACAAAATGATACGGGGAGTCCTGTTCGATATGGACGGCGTACTGGTAAACAATACCCAGGCACACGTCAAGGCATTCGAGATATTCTGCGAGCGTTACGGCGTCGAAGATTGGCAGCACAAGCTCCAGACCGCTTTCGGCATGGGTAACGACGACATCATGCGCCTGATCCTGCCCGAAGAAATCATCCGCGAAAAGGGAATGAAAGCGCTCGGCGAGGAGAAAGAAGCCATCTACCGCGAAGTCTATGCTCCGGAAATCCGCCCCGTACGGGGGCTCGTGGAACTGCTCGAAGAGCTGCGCCGTCGCGGAATCCGCTGCGCCGTCGGTTCTTCAGGCTGCCGCGAGAACGTCGATTTCGTCCTCAGCAACTGCGGTATCACCGACTACTTCTCCTGCATCGTCAGCGGCGACCGGGTGACCCGCTGCAAGCCCGACCCGGAAATATACCTGCTGGCAGCCGAAGGACTGCACCTGCCTTCGGCCGAATGCCTTGTATTCGAGGATGCCCGGGTCGGCATCACTGCTGCCCGCCGGGCCGGAGCAGGCCGCATCGTGGCCCTGGCAACGACTCTACCCCGTCATACGCTCGCAACCCAAACGGAAGCCGATGTCGTCATCGACGATTTCGCCTCGATAACCGATCTCAATACTCTGCTATTATGAGCCGTGCCCTCGCCACCATCGCCCTGCTGATCCTTTCCAATACCTTTATGACATTGGCTTGGTACGGGCATATCGCTTTCAAATCCAAAATAGAGCGCTTCGGGATGCTGTCCATCATCCTGCTCAGCTGGGGGATCGCCCTGTTCGAATACTGTTTCCAAGTCCCGGCCAACCGCATCGGCAGCTCCCAACTGGGAGGCCCCTTCTCGATCTGGGAGCTCAAAGTGATCCAAGAAGTCATCTCCCTGCTGGTCTTCACGGTCTTCGCCGTCGTCTTCATGAAATCGGACACCCTGCGGTGGAACCACCTGGCGGGTTTCGTCTGCCTGATTCTGGCCGTCTATTTCATCTTCCGCAAATAGTCGTTTAACAAAACCATGTTTTTCAATGAATTACAAAATTCATTGAAATTTATTTCCGATTTCGTTTGCGAATAATCCCGGAAAAGCAATACCTTTGCACCCGCAAGGTTCGGACTTGGAATCACTTTTCCAAGCCGATTAATAGGGAATGCCGTGAAAATCGGCGACAGTACCTGCTGCTGTGAGTTTCAGCCCCCGACCGGGCAACTTCGCGCACTCTTTGCCACTGGCTATATCGCTGGGAAGGCGTTGCGGAGGAAACGAGTCAGAAGACCTGCCTTGACAATCAGGATTTACACCCGCGGGTTTCGGGTCGAAATCGTGCAAGATAGTCTTCGGCGCGCTATTTTTCCATGTATTTCTTCTGTACCCTCGCGTGTAAGTTCCGAACAGGACTAAACGACAGGAGTATCGATGACTTACGGCTATTTTACGGCTGACATTTCAACGGGCGTGACATGCGCTCACTCTACCCGGCCTTCGCCGGGCTGCGCTTCAGGCGTTCTCCGGAACGGACATTCGTTTCCTCCGGCGGACGCCTTCGTCGTTTCGGCGCAGCACAATCCCCTCCTCCGAACCGACGGGTTCCGATACAGCCTGCCTATTCTGCGGAACATGGAAAACAAAATTCAACCAATAAATCAAATTCTTAAATTATGAAAAAATTCTTTACGCTGTTAGTTCTCGCTGCCTGCTGCGCAGCAATGACCTGGGGCTGTTCGGACGACAAGTACGACGACACCGAAATCCGCCAGGAGATCGAAAACCTAAAACAGGAGATCGCTTCGATGAAGGAACAGGTCAATTCGCTCAAGACGATCATCGACGCCCTGAACGAAAACAAATTCATCACCAACTACACCGAAGCGGCGGACGGAAGCTGCACGATCACTTTCAACGACGGCAAGACCATCACGTTGCACAACGGCAAAGACGGCGCAGCGGCGCCGGCCATCGGCATCGCGCAATTCGAAGGCATCTACTACTGGACGCTGGGCGGCGATGACCAGTGGTTGCTCGACGATAACCAGAACAAGATTCCGGTTGCGGGCCAAAACGGTAAAACCCCGACCATCAACAAGGACGGCTATTGGGAGATCGACGGCGAAACCATCAAAGGCGAAGACGGACAGCCGATCAAAGCGGTCGGTAAGGACGGTGCGAACGGCGATAAGGGAGAAGACGGCGACTCTTTCTTCAAAAGCGTCGTACAGGACGATGAAAACGTAACCTTCACGCTCACCAACGGCGATCAGATCGTTCTGCCCAAAGCCAAGGAGGTGAATTTCGTCATCGAGCGCACATCGCTGACGCTGAAATTCGGCGCTTCGCAGAACCTCGCCGTTACCCAAAAAGGCGTTGAAAACCTCGCCATCGCCAAACCCGACGGCTGGCGCGCCTGGCTCGAAGGCGATGTGCTGACCATCACAGCCCCTGCCAAGGAGAACGTATATGCCGAAACCTCGGGTGAAGTATCCGTCGTAGCCGTAGGCGCTACCGCAACGGTCATAGCCAAGGTTCAGGTACTCGCCACCGATGAAATCCTCGGCGGCGCAGGCGCCGGATCGAGCGAATGGGAAGAGTGGAACTAACGGATAAAAAGGAGATTACCGATGAAAAACTACTTATACATATTGTGCGCATTCCTGCTCGCATTCGCAGGATGCACGAAAGATGCGGACGTAGAACCTATCGCCCCTGCTCCTGACGGAAATACGCAGGTCGTACTGACCGGATTCTCCGGCCGGGGCACCCGCACCGGTTTCGGCGGAGCCGAAGACGGAGCCGTTCCGTTCCTCTGGAGCGCCGGCGACTACATCTGGGCACGCAATACCCGAAGCGAAGCCATCGCCGAAGGCGGCAGCCAGGCGACATTCGTTTTCGAATCCCTCGAAACGGCCGACACGTACGACGTATTCTACAACCTGACCGGCCCGGCAGCCGCAACAGCCCTGATTCCGGCCGAGCAGACACAGCAGGCAGCCGGAGAGTTGAACCTGGGCCAAAACGGTGACTTCGGTTATGCAACGGCGCAAAACGGAACCTTTACGCTCGAGCATGCGACCTCCTACGTCTGGTTCGACACCTATTCGAGCGATGTCACCTCGAACCTGCTCTCGATCACCTTGAGCGTATCGGGCGGTCAGACCATCGCCGGCGAAGCCGCTTTCGCCGACGGAAAGCTGGGCGACTGCAAAGGCTCTTCGTCCGTCACCCTGTCGTTCGGCGAAGAGGGTGTCGCCCTGCCTTCGCAGAGCAACGATACCGACGTGTTCGCCGCCATGGTGCTCTACCCCGCCGATCTTTCGACGGCAACGGTTTCGATCGTCTATAAATTCGCCGACGGTTCGGTTTATCTGCAAACCAAATCAGGCAAAACGCTTACCCCAGGCCACACGCTGCGCCTCTCGACACAGATCGCCAAGTCCGACTGCAAAAGCTCCGGCGCATTCTTCATGACCGAAGCCGGTGTTGCGGAAGAGCTGCCGACCGAGCCGATCGGCTACCTGAAAGTCGTTACCCTGGGCGAATCGACCCTCTCGGCCGAAGAGCTCACCTCGATTGCAGGCAACCTCGCAAACGGTGCGGTCATCGACCTGGGTGAAGCTACCTTCGCCACGACCGAATTTCCGATGGACTTCACCCGCAAGACCAATCTTCAGGAGATCGCACTGCCCCGTAATATCCAGACTTTCACTCCCAGCACCTACAATTCCGGGGCTTTCTACGGCTGTAAGAACCTGACGCGGATAACCTTTCCGGAAGGCCTGACTGCCATCGGGCAGAACTGCTTCCGCAACTGTGCCAAACTGGAATCCATCGAGCTTCCTTCCTCGGTGCGCACATTGGACATCTATGCGTTCTACGGCTGCAAATTGCTGACATCGGTCGTAATTCCCGAAGGTGTGGAAGCAATTCCACGATTCTTATTCGACAGTTGCACAGCTCTGACCGATGTAACCCTGCCCTCGACACTGAAGAGCATCGGAGCCGAAGCATTCGAAGCGACCGGACTCGAAGAGATCACGATCCCGGAAAGCGTGACTACAATAGAATCATCCGTATTCAAGAACTGCAAATCACTGGAACGCATACAGTTTCCCGATGCACTGACTGCAATTCCGGCCAACCTGTGCAACGCATGTTCGGCCCTCACGACAATCAATATGCCCTCCAAGCTGGAGACTGTCGGCAACGACGCCTTCTACAACTGCGGCAAGTTGCAGGACGTAACCTTCCCCGAAACGCTGAAATCGCTCGACGAGCGCTCGTTCGGCGGCTGCAGCGCCTTCACCCGCATCGTCATCGACATCCCCGAGATCGCCAACTACGCCTTCTGGAACTGCGCCAACGTCACCTCGATCGACTTGGGCGAGAAGGTCACCTCGATCGGACGCAATACGTTCATCATGGCTAACAATCTGCAAACGATCACCTGCCGGGCCAAGAATGCGCCCTCGCTGGGAAGCACCGCCTTCGGCAGCGCCGGCAGCAAGGTGGAGGGAAAGAAAATCCTCTATGTTCCGGCAGCGTCCTACGATGCCTATGAAACGGCCTGGACGGACGTAACCTCACAAGGATATGCGCTGCAGGACATCAACGACCAGCAACTGACGGACGGCATCTACTATCGTGCTTCGCGCGAGGCCGACTGGGTTCCGACCCTGCCTGCGACGTTCACCGCACTGTATGTACGCACCGTAGGCGACGATGCAGCCCTTACCGCCAGCCAGTTCAATACCCTCGTCACCAAAATCTCGGCACAGTCCGCTCCCGTGACGCTCGACTTGAGCATGGCGAAATTCGAAGCAACGGAATTCCCCGTCTCACTGGCCGGCAATGCGAAACTGGGTACGATCAAATTCTTCGAAAATACGACCTCGATCGCAGCCGGAGCCTTCAAAGGCTGTACGGCCCTGACCAAGGCGACCGTTCCGACCGGTGTCGAAATCATCGGCGAAAGCACGTTCGAAGGATGTACAGCGCTGGCATCCCTCACCCTGCCGTCGAGCGTTAAAACCGTCGGCGACAAAGCGTTCAAAGGGTGTAGCGCACTCGTCGAAACAAGCCTATCTGCGATCGAAAACATCGGAACCGAGGCATTCGCCGGTACCGGTCTTACCTCGGCAAAAATTTCTGCCACGACACTCGGCGAAAAGAGCTTCCGCGACTGTACCGAACTCACGGCCATTACCCTCGGTTCGGCAACGACCATCCCGGCCGAAATGTTCGCAGGCTGTACTTCGATCACGACCGTCACCATCCCCAAGTCGATCGAAACGATCGGTACGAGCGCTTTCGACGGCTGCTCCAAACTGGCGACCCTGACATTGGGCACCGGTGTGACGACCCTCGGCGATCGTGCTTTCGCCGACTGCGGCCTGACGGCACTCGCCCTGCCCGACAACGTTACCACGCTGGGTGACGGAGCCTTCAGCAACAACCCCAATATCGCTACGCTCCAATTCGGTGCAGGCCTCACCGCCATCAGCGACAATGCTTTCGCAACAAACAACGCGATCGAGAGCCTAACCATCCCGAAAACAATCGCCACGATCGGCGCCGGTTCTTTCGCGAACTGGTCGAAACTGACCAAATTGACCATCTCGGGCAACACGCTGACCTCGATCGGCAGCAAGGCCTTCGAAAACGCCGCACTGCTCGCAGACGTCTATGCGGAACCGACAACGGCCCCTGCGGTACAGGCCGACAGTTTCTCCGGCGCGGGTACTTCGGTCCAAGGCTCCAAAACGTTCCACGTTGCGTCGGTCGAAGCCTACTCCTCCTGGACCACAGCCGCCAGCGGCTATACGATGGAGGCGCTCGGTCCCGACTACCTGAGCGAAGGCCTTTACTACCGCGCTTCCGGCGAAGATCCCTGGAAATCGGAAATTCCGCAAACCTTCACTACGCTGTACGTCAAGACGGCCGGTGACAATACGGTGATGACGACCGCTCAAATGAAATCCGTAGCCGATGCAGTTCTGGCTCTCGCAGCCCCTGCCACGGTGGATTTCTCCGAAGTCGTCTATGAATCGACAACTTTCCCGAATTCGTTCAAGTCGAATGCGAACCTCGCAGGCATCGTATTCCCGCAGAACGTCACGGCGACCGCTTCGGCGGCCTTCCAAAAAACGGGCATGACTTCGGTAACGGTACTGAAAGACATCAGCTACGGATCGAACGCTTTCGACTCCTGCGCATCGCTCGTCAGCGTGACTGTCGAGGAGGGTGTGACCGAAATCGGCAACTACATGTTCCAGAACACCAAACTGACCTCCGTAACCCTGCCCAATTCCGTCACGAAGATCGGAGCAAGCGCATTCAACGGCTGCTCGCTGACAACGATCAACTTCGGTCAGGGTGTAAAAACGATCGAGAATTCCGCATTCCAAAATTGCGGAGAGCTGACCGAGATCATCCTCCCGGATGCCACGGAAACACTCGGGCAGAATGCCTTCGGAGATTGTCCAAAACTGGCTAAGATTTCGTTAGGCAAGAATATGAAAACACTCGAAGCATACTGTTTCGTCGGCTACTCGAAAGGCTGCCCCTTGCTGGGTGACATCATCTGTCGGGCAACTACCCCGCCGACCCTGAAGGACGACTACGGTACCGGTCCCTTCGGCGGCGGTTGGAGTCCCGTTGCAGGCAAAGACGTCCCTGCTGAGAACCGGATCATCCACCTTCCGAAATCGGCCGATCTGGTCGGCGGTACGGGAGCCTACGCCGACTCTTCGTGGGTTAAATTGACCTCCTCAACTTATGGATTCGCCTTCAAATACGATGTGGAAGGCTAACACTAAAATAGAATGATCGCGCGGTGAAAATGTCGGCAATCCTCCCCGGATTGCAGGCATTTTCATCCGCATTTAATCGAATCGCCATGAAAAAATTACTATACATCCTCGCAGGACTCGGCCTGGCGGCCTGCACCTCGGACATCGAGGAACTTCCCGAAGTCGGTCCCCAACCCGGACGGGAGGTAGCCCTCACGGGTATTTCCGGCACCGCGAGCCGCACTCAATTCGTGCCTGGCGACGGGACCGAAATTCAATTTCAATGGAGCACCGGCGACCGAATCTGGGCAGGCGGCGTACAGAGCGCCGAAGCGGGAACGGACGGCAATGTCGCCGACTTCGGATTCACGAACCTCCCGGGGGCTGCACCCTACCGGATTTATTACAACATGACCGGCACCGACGCCGAAGCCGTCGTTCCGACCGAACAACGCCAGGCGGAGCCGGGCAAACTGCAACTCGGACCGAACGGCGATTTCGGCTATGCCACGACCGACTCCGAAGGACGATTCACCCTCTCGCACGCCACCGCTTACGTCTGGTTCAACCCCTGGTCGCAGGACGTGAAGGAGAAGCTCGTTTCCGTCACGCTGGCAGCGACCGACGCCTCGACCGTACTGACCGGTACGCGCACCTTCGACGGCACCGGATTCAGCGATGCGACCGATGCGAACAACGCCGTAACGCTTTCGTTCGGCAAGGAGGGTGTCGAACTGCCCGCGACGAGCAGCACCGCGAGCGTATTCGCCGCAGCGGTCGTCTATCCGGCGGATTGCAGCGCAGAGGAAATACACGTAACCTACACCTTCGCCGACGGCAGCGTCTATACCGAGACCAAAACCGGACGCAATTTCGAAGCGGGCCGTATCTACCGCCTGACGACCGAGATTACCAAGCGCGACGGAGGCAGCCTCGAAATTCAGGGGCTGGAGGATTCGGACGAACCCGTTTGTATGAAATACGGCGCTTCGGAAGCGTATGCACTGACGGCCGGAGGATGGATTCCCACGGTCGAAATGACATCGGCACCGGCAGGCTGGACGGCCGATTTCGATATCGCACGGCGTTCGCTCCTGATCGCTCCTCCTGCGGAATACACCGACGGAATGGATTTGGAAAACACCGTAACGATCCAGTCCGACGACAAACCGATCCTCTCGCAGGAGTACTACGTGCTCGACTTCACCCATCCCGAAGGCACGTTCGTCCTCATAGAGGGCAACATGACCTCGGAGAACGGCACGATCGTCTATTTCGACCAACACATGCGCTATCATGAAAAGGTTTACGAGGAGATCAACGACAACGAAATCGGCAACGTCCTTCAGGATATGTACCTGGCCAACGGCAAGATCTACTTCATTACCCAAAACGGCAAGACAAGCAGCATGGGAACTACATTCAACGGCGACGGACGCTTCGTCGTCTGCGATGCCCACACGATGAAACGCCTCGTGGCACGCGACATGCCGTTCTACGCAAACATCGATACCTCTACGGGTGCCACCCAAAGTTCAAAATCGACCCTCTGCTGGCCGCAGCACATCGTGGTCGTAAGTCCCGAAAAAGCCTACATCCAATATTCCACGGCCGACAACGAATCCCATTCGGGCATCCGTATCGTGGACCTTCAGACCAATATCATCCGTACGAGCGACATCCCGGGTACATTCGGCGTCTTCACGAAAACGGGGGCGACCAAGGCCCGCATGATCTTCTCGCGCGGCAAGGTCTTCGCCGGACGCGGCAATTCGGTGATCGTCCTCGATCCCGCGACGGATGCCGTAATCAAAACCGTCACCTACGAAAACCGCCAGGTGAAAGACCTCGCAAAGGGTTACGATGGGAAAATTTATGCTATCTTTACGGGCGAATTTACCGGAAACTCGGGCATGACCGGTGCGGCGAGCTTCACCAAACCGGCTATGATCGTAGCGTTGGACGCGAACGGCGAGGTCGTTTCGGAAACGAACCTGCCCGAACAGATCGAACTGCGCACGGGCACGGCTTCGCCGACAGTGCAGATGTGTGCGAGCTTCACGCAGCCGCACCTCTATTTCATCGGCAAACAGGACTTCAGCGCCTATGAAGCGATGCGTTACAACTACGAAACCGGCAAGGTCAATTGGGACTACATCACGGCAGACCTCGATGCGGATCATTCGGGCGGCGACATCATCTACGGCTACATGGGCGTACACCCGACGACCGAACAGTTATGGGTCGGCAAATCGACCTATACGCAGAGCGCCGTCCATGTCTATGACGTATCGCGGAGCGATGCCCTGGAGTTTTCGAGCTTCTACCAGAAGAAAGCGAGTCCGGCAGGCGTGGATTTCGCCTACCGTTTCTCGGACGAATGGATAAACAGATAGACTTATGTTCAATGGGTTGAAAAGAGGAATCGTAATCTGTGCATGCGCGGCGCTGGCCGTGTCGTGCATGGATTACGGACCGATAGAGAAAGAGGATTTCGAAATCGACAACATAGGTTCGGGCGACGAAGTGACCGGCAAGGGGCTCTTCATCACCAACGAAGGGAATTTCATGTACGGCAATGCCTCGCTCTCCTATTACGATCCGGAGAAAAAACATGTCGAGAATGAAGTTTTCGCCAGAGCCAACGCCATCAAGCTGGGCGACGTCGCGCAGTCGATGGTCATCCGCAACGGTATCGGTTGGATCGTAGTGAACAACTCGGGCGTGATCTATGCGATCGACATCAACACCTTCAAGGAGGTGGGACGCATCACGGGCTTCACTTCGCCCCGCTACATCCATTTCCTGAGCGACGAAAAAGCCTACGTCACCCAAATCTGGGATCCGCGCATCTACATCGTCAATCCCAAGACCTACCAGATCACCGGCTATGTCGAAACGGATATGGATTTCGAAACCGGTTCGACTGAACAGATGGTGCAATACGACAAATACGTCTTCACCAACTGCTGGTCGTACCAGAACCGAATCCTGGTGATCGACACCGAAACCGACAAGGTCTGCGACCAGATCACCGTGGGCATCCAGCCCACCTCGCTGGTCATGGACAAGTACAACAAGATCTGGACGGTGACCGACGGCGGCTACGAAGGTTCGCCCTACGGACACGAGGCGCCATCGCTCTACTGCATCGACGCCGCAACCCGCAAGATCGAGAAACAGTTCAAGTTCAAATTCGGCGACTGGCCCTCCGAAGTGCAGCTCAACGGCACACGCGACACGCTCTACTTCATCAACAAGGCGGTCTGGCGCCTGCCGGTAACGGCCGACAAGTTTCCGGTAAAACCATTCCTTCCCTACAACAATACGCTCTACTACGGACTGACGATCAACCCTGTCAATTCGGAAGTCTATATCGCCGACGCGATCGATTACGTGCAGAACGGTGTCGTACTGCGCTATTCGCCCGACGGCGAACTGCTCGACGAATTCTATGTCGGGATCATCCCCGGCGCCTTCTGCTGGCGCTAATCATATAATAAGAATCATCATCCATGAACAAAATACGGATCTATTTCATATTGCTCGCTCTGACGGCGGTCGCCTGCAACAAGGACGAGCTCATCACCACCGATGTCGAACAGGTGCCGATCATCACGTTCGACACCGACCCGGCCGTCTATCCCGTCAAGGTCGGCCGGGAGTTCACCATTACGCCCTCCTACCAGTTCGTCGATCGGGCCGTTTACTCATGGAAACTGGAAGAAACGGGCAAAATCATCTCGACCGAACCGCAGCTCACCTACCGGTTCGATTCCGGCAATGAAATTTCGGAAGGCGTCAACGGCTACTACATCGACCTGGAGGTAACCACCCCGAACGGCACGACCGTCGAAACGGTTCTCGTCGAGGTACAGGAGCTGCTGCCGCCCCTGATCTCTTTCCCCATGCAGACCGACGGGCTGGAGGTCGTGAAAGGACGCAAATACGAATTCGCGCCCACCGTACAGTCGGCCGAGAACAGCACTTTTCTCTGGACGCTGCGCCGTCCGGGTGCCGCCGAAGCCGAACCGGTCGGCGATGAGGCCGTCTATGAATTCTGCGAGGAGATCGCCGGAACATACGAAGTCTCCCTGCGCACGGAAAACGAGGACGGCTCGGACGAAATGACAATCGAGGTGGAGGTGGTCGATGCACTGGCGGTATCGGTTACGGCGGTACCTATCGGACGCAAATACGACGGTCTGACCCGCACCGTATCGCTCGACCGCACGATCACTCTGCGGCCATTCATCTGGAACGGCACCAACCCCAAGTTCAGTTGGACGATCGACGGACAAGAGGTCGGGACCGAGCTTTCGTACACCTATACCCCGACCGAAACGGGAATCAAAAAGATCGTTTTCACCGTAACGGATACCACCGACGAACCCGAAATGACCCTCTCGAAGTGCATCACGCGCACCAATGAAACCCGGGCTACGCTGGAGTTCACCGTCGAATGCCACAGCGAAGAAGAGTCGCACCGCCGCCCGGCTTCGGGAGCCAGCAGCGCGACGTGGGACCGGGTGTACGAATATACGCCGGCCCCGGGACAGTTCATCAACGAACTGGTTTCGGGCGGATTCACCGGTACGGAAACCAGTCCCGAAGCGGCAGTCGCCTACGCCGAAGAACGGATGAAGAAAAATACCTGGGTATCGCTCGGCGGCTGGGGCGGCTACATCGTCGTGGGCTTCGACCACAGCATCGACAACTCCTCGTCCGGATACAAGGGAGGCTACAACTTCTCGATCACGGGCAACGCCTTCAAGGGTTCGTCCGAACCGGGTATCGTCTATGTGATGCAGGACACCAACGGCAACACCCTGCCCGACGACGAATGGTATGAACTCAAAGGATCGGAATACGGCAAAGAGGAGACCGTTCAGGATTACGCGGTCACCTATTACCGGCCGACCTACTCGGGAGCCGACGTACAATGGAAGGACAACCAGGGCGTCAAGGGCAAGATCGACTACCTGAAACAGTACCACGACCAGCCCAGCTACTACCCGGCGTGGATCGGCACGGACAGCTATACGCTTTACGGTCCCTGCCTGAAGAGCCGCACCTACGACCAGTCGGGCAACGGCTCCTACTGGGTCAATGGCGAATACGACTGGGGCTACGCCGACAATTTCGGCAACGACCGTCTTTCGGAGGACGACAATGCCGCAGCAGGCGCCATGAAGGTCTATTTCAAAATCTCGAACGCGGTCGATAAGAACGGACAGCCCGCCAACCTCAAATACATCGACTTCATCCGGGTACAGACCGGCGTCAATGCCAAAGCCGGCTGGCTGGGCGAGAACTCCACGGAGGTATTCGGATTTACGGACGAAAACATCAACCAGGGCAAATAGGCGGGAATATGAAAATAACAGGTATAATCTGCTGCCTCGCACTACTGTGCACGGCATGCAGCGAAGAGAAGACCGAACTGCCCTGGGGCAGCGACAACTACATAGTATCGTTTTCGCTGACTACCGGCGCCGACACCTACCCGGCCGTCATCCGCGACGGCCGGATTACGGTAAGCATCCCCTACAACGTATCGTTGGAAGACGCGCAGGTATCCTACGAATTATGCGAGCACGCCTCGATCTACCCCGACCCGGCGACTGTCGCCGACTGGGACCAGGAGTGGCAGTTTCTGGTCAGCTCCTACGACAATCAAAACGACCGCACCTACCTCTATACGGTAGAGCGCACCGACATTGCGACCGATGGCAGTCTGACACTTCGGACGCAGGCCGAAGTGGACGCTTTCGCCCGGAGCGGAATCAACACCGTCGAAGGCAACCTCACCATCGGAGGCGAGGACGAAGAAAACCCCGTCACGAATCTGGACGGGTTGAAAAACCTCGTTTCGGTCCGCTGCGACCTGACGATCACCGCCGCCTATACGGGTGAAACATTGGCCGGACTGGAAAACCTGACCGCCTGCGAATCGCTGCGGATCGGCAGCGCGGCCCATCCCAACGAAACGCTCAGGCAGCTTTCACTCCCGGCCCTGAAAGAGATCAAAGGCGACCTGTGCGTCTACGGCACGGCTCTGCAAACGGCGGATTTCAAATCCCTGCAAAGCGTCGCCGGGCACTTCGTCCTCCAGTCGGACGCCCTGCTCCAACTGACGGCCGACGAGCTGACCACCGTTGCCGGGAATATGACGCTGATCGGAACGACCGCAGACGAAGCCAAAGCCCCGTGCGAACAGATGTATTTTCCGAAACTGCAACGCATCGACGGGACGCTTACCCTCTCCCGCTTCGACCGGTTATCGGGACTGGGCACCACGTTCGGTGTTCTGACCCAGGCCGGAGCGCTTCGCTACGAACATCTCGCTCTGGCCAATACGTTCGAATTTCCGCTGATCGAAACCACCGGGAACATCACCGTCACCGACTGCCCTATTTTGCGATCGGTCCTGCTGCCGGCACTCACCGACGCCGGATCGCTCGAAATTACGGGGTGTCCGGCCATCGAAACATTATCCTTCCCGAAAGCGGAGCGTTTCGACGGCGACGTTAGCCTGGCAACGCTCCCCGCGATCAAGGATTTCGGGGAATTCCTTCCGGCGCTCAAAGCCATTTCAGGCGACCTGTCGATCGACGACCTGTCGTCGCTCGAAGGCGTACTGGATCTCTCGGGATGCACTTTTTCTCCGAACAGTACGCTCGACCTGCGTCTGGTCGCCGCGACGCGACTGACGGAGCTCCGGGGCGGCGATTTCGGCGGCTCGCTGCGGATCGACGCCTCGTCGCTGACGCCGCAACCGGAAGCGATGCCTTTCGGAATCACCGGGTTCAAAAACCTCGATACCCTGCGGATCGCCGGATTCACGCATGTTTCCGAACTCTCTTTGCCGACGGAAAGCTGCGATGACCTCACGATCGAAAATTGCGGATCGCAAGCCCCGTTCACGCTCTCGCTGCCGAATCTCGTCGAAGTGCGGGGAACGCTTCTCTGCCGCAACTGCGGCAAGGCAGGCGAAGCGAATTCGGCTTCGTTTCCCCGGCTGAAAAACGTCGGCCGGCAGCTCTCGTTCTACGTAGGTGCCTCGTCGTTCACCGTCCTCGAATTTCCGCTGCTGGAAACCGTCGGCAACGGAGAGCCCGTTTCGGATGATCCGGCAGACGACTACGCCCTCTACACGATGCCTTCGGGTTGCGCGGGTGAATTCATCCTGCCGAGCCTGCAACGGGTAAACGGCAGCATGCTGGTATCCACCTGGAACACATCGACCGACCGGGCCGTCGCGTTCCGCTTCCCCTCCCTGCAGAGCGTCGCGGGAGAAATCAGCGTCGGACACACGGCCTACAAAAACAGGTCGGTCGCAACGCTCGATTTCTCCGCCCTGACCGCTGCCGGGGCGATCCGCATCGGCAACCTCTCGTCGGTAACGGATTTCTCGACCTTCACGCAGGTCCTTCCCCGACTCTCCGAACAGACCTGGAGCGTGACAGACTGCAGCTATAACCCTACATATCAACAAATGCTCGACGGCGAAACCGGAGCCGAATCCAAATGATGAAACACCTATTGACAATCGTACTGTGCCTCACAACGCTCACCGGGCTTGCACAGGAGGAGAAAATCAAAAAAAGCGAGTGGTGGAACGGCAATCCTTCGTATGCCGTTCCCATCCGCGAAGTCAATGTCACGGCACGGCGGCCGATGAAGGAGATCGGCATCCAGAAAACCCAGCTCGACACTACGATATTGCATGAAAACATCGCACTCTCGATGGCGGACATCCTGACTTTCAACACGTCGATTTTCGTCAAACAGTACGGCCGCGCCACCCTTTCGACCGTGGCGTTCCGCGGTACGTCGCCCTCGCATACGCAGGTGACGTGGAACGGTATGCGAATCAACTCCCCGATGCTGGGCATGACGGACTTCTCGATGATCCCCTCCTACTTCATCGACGACGCCTCGCTGCTGCACGGCACCTCTTCGGTCAATGAGGCGGGCGGCGGCCTGGGCGGGGCGGTCAAGCTCTCCACGCGCCCTGCCGATGCGGACGGTTTCAACCTGCAATACACGCAGGGTGTCGGCTCGTTTTCGACTTTCGACGAGTTTTTGCGCCTCACCTACGGCAACGACCGCTGGCAAACTTCGACACGCGTCGTCTATTCCTCCTCGCCAAACGACTTCAAGTACAGAAACTACGATAAAAACGTGCTTATCCTGGACGACGACCACAACATCATCGGCTCCTACTACCCGATCGAACGCAACAAAAGCGGTGCATACCACGATTTCCACGCGTTGCAGGAAGTCTATTACAATACCGGACACGGCGACCGTTTCGGATTGCAGGCCTGGTATGTCAATTCGAAGCGGGGACTTCCGATGCTGTCGGTCGATCACAAGGAGAACGACGACTACCTGAACCAACAGCGCGAACAAACCCTGCGCAGCATCCTTTCGTGGGATCACCTGCGCAAAAAGTGGAAAGTGGGCGTCAAAGCCGGTTATATCCATACCTGGATGGCCTACGACTACGAACGGGAACTCGGCAACGGAAAAATGGAGAAGATGATCCGCTCGCGCAGCACGATCAACACCTTCTTCGGCCAGGTGGACGGAGAATACTACCTCGGGGAGAAGTGGCTCTTCACGGCAACCGTTTCGGCACACCAGCATCTGGTACGAAGCATCGACAAAAACATTATCCCGATGGATAACCAGCAGCCGACCGATCCCAACGGCAACAAAACCAAAGTGCCCGTCGGTTATGACAAAGGACGCATCGAACTGTCGGGATACGTGTCGATCCGCTACCGCCCCACCGAGCGCCTGGGCCTTTCGATAGGCCTGCGCGAAGAGATGTTCGGCTCGGAGTGGACACCGATCATTCCGGCCTTCTTCACCGACTATCTGATCTCGAAACGCGGCAACCTCGTCGCCAAGGCCTCCATTTCGCGCAACTACCGCTTCCCGTCGCTGAACGACCTCTACTTCCTGCCGGGCGGCAACCCCGACCTGAAAAAGGAGCACGGCTTCACCTACGACGCCGGTCTGTCGTTCGCTACGGGCCGCGACGGAGTTTACACCCTGCGGGGCGAAGCCACTTGGTTCGACTCCTACATCGACAACTGGATCGTCTGGCTGCCTACGGCCAAAGGATTCTGGACGCCCAAAAACGTCAAGGAGGTGCATGCCTACGGCGTGGAGGTGAAAGCGGGGCTGGACGTACAGTTGGCCAAAGACTGGCAGTTGAGCGCCGACGGCAACTTCTCGTGGACCCCCTCGATCAACCACGGCGACCCGGTGGACTGGTACGACAAGGCGATCGGCAAACAGCTCGTTTACATCCCCGAATTTTCGGCTTCGGTAACGGGGCACCTGACCTACCGTTCGTGGCGGTTCACCTACAAATGGTGCTATTACAGCGAGCGTTTCACCACCTCGGACAACGATATGAAGACCAAGATCGGACGTGTGAAGCCTTACTTCATGAGCGACATTTCGCTCGAAAAAGCCTTCTCGTTCCGCTGGGCCGACCTCTCGCTTAAAGGAGTCATCAACAACCTCTTCAACGAAGAGTATCAATCGGTGCTTTCGCGCCCGATGCCCCGGCTGAACTACGAGATTTTCCTCGACATCCGCCCTAAATGGGGAAAACGGAATAAAAAACAGTAACTTTGCACCGCCCCTCGAAACTCCGACCGGGCTGAAAACGAAACTCTGACAATGAAAAAACTACTTTATATCCTGTTGTCGGCGATCCTCGCGGCCGCAACCGCCTGTCACCACCGATCCGCCGCCTCGCTCGGGGATTTCGACATCAGCCTCTACGCCCCCGCCTACTCCTCGGGCTTCGAAATTTTCGGAGCGGAAGGGATGAAAAGCACGATACTGAAGACATACGCCCCGTGGCAGGGAGCCGAAGGCGAGGAAACGCAGCTCTTCATCGCCCGCAACGGCGAACAGGCTCCGGCGGATTTTCCGGGACAGGTACTCGACGGCGACGCCCGGCGCATCGTCTGCATGTCCTCGACCTACATCGCCATGCTCGACGCCCTGGGCGAACCGCAGCGGGTAGTCGGCGTATCGGGCATCGACTACATCAGCAACCCCTACGTCGCCTCGCACAAGGAACAGATCGGCGACGTGGGCTACGACGGCAACATGAACTACGAGCGGCTGCTTTCGCTCTCCCCGGACATCGTGCTGCTGTTCGGCGTCAGCGGCGCCAGCGCCATGGAACCCAAGCTCCGCGAACTGGGTATTCCCTACGCCTATATGGGCGAGTACCTCGAACAGTCGCCGCTGGGCAAGGCCGAATGGCTCGTGGCCGTAGCGGAAATCGCCGGAATGCGCGAACGGGGCGAAGAGGTGTTCCGCGAAATACCCCTCCGTTACGACAGCCTGAAAACCCTCGCGGCGAAAGCCGAACGAAAACCCGTCGTCATGCTGAACACTCCCTACGGCGACTCCTGGCTGATGGCTCCGCCTTCGAGCTATGTCGCCCGGCTGATCGCCGACGCAGGAGGACAATACGTCTATACCCAGGACACGGGCAATCAGTCGCGCCCCATCGACACGGAGGAGGCATACCGGCTGGCCGAAATGTCCGACTGCTGGATCAACGTCGGCTCCGCCGCATCGCTCAAGGAACTAGCGGAGATCGTCCCCAAATTCATGGATACGCGCCCCGTGCGGGAAGGGAGGGTCTATAACAACAACCGGCGCACCAACCCCTCGGGCGGCAACGACTACTGGGAATCGGGCGTCATACACCCGGACCTGATTCTGCAAGATCTGATCCGCATCTTCCACCCGGAATTGACGGATGCCGAACCGACCTATTACCGAAAACTGAACTAAACCGATGCAACGACGGCAGCGCATCCTCTTTCTCCTGTTCGGAGTTCTGGCGGCGGTACTTTTCGTCGTCGATCTCTCGGTCGGAGCCGTACCCATCCCGATCCGCGAAGTCCTCGCCGCACTGACGGGCAGCGGAAACGACCCCGTCACAACGAAGATTATCCTGAACATCCGCCTGCTGAAAGCCGTAGTCGCTCTGCTGGCCGGCGCCGCCCTCGCCGTGAGCGGCCTGCAAATGCAGACCCTCTTCCGCAATCCGCTGGCCGGACCATACGTGCTGGGCATCAGCTCCGGCGCGAGCCTCGGCGTAGCGATCTTCCTGCTGGGCGCTCCGCTTCTGGGCCTCACGGGACACCCGCTAATCTCCACCCTCGGCATTGCGGGCGCTGCCTGGATCGGCTCGGCGCTGATCCTGATGCTGATCGCTGCGGTCAGCCGCCGAATCAAAGACATCATGGTCATTCTCATCCTGGGCATGATGTTTTCGTCGGGTGTCGGAGCCGTCGTGCAGATCCTGCAATACCTGAGCAACGAAGCCGCCCTCAAATCTTTCGTCGTCTGGACGATGGGATCGCTCGGCGACGTTACGCTCGGACAGCTCGGTCTGCTGCTTCCTGCCGTCGTTCTCGGACTCGTGCTGGCCGTCGCGGTCATCAAACCTCTGAACCTGCTCCTGCTGGGCGAAAACTACGCCCGCACGATGGGACTCAACGTGCAGCGCACGCGCACGCTGATCTTCCTCTCCACGGTCCTGCTCGCAGGCACCGTCACGGCCTTCTGCGGCCCGGTGGGATTCATCGGACTTGCCGTGCCGCACCTCGCGCGCATGCTCTTCGCCAGCGCCGACCACCGCGTCCTGATGCCCGCGTCGATGCTTTCGGGCGCGGCCCTGCTGCTGGTCTGCGACCTTATTTCCAAATCGCTGGCCCTCCCGATCAACACCGTCACGGCCCTGATGGGCATCCCCGTGGTGATCGTCGTAGTCGTCCGCAACCGCAATCTCTTCTGAAATGAGCATCGCCCTACGCCATATCACCCTCGCCTACGGCCGGCGCATCCTGCTGCGCGACGTCTCGGCCTCGGTCCCTCCGGGATCGCTCACGGCCCTGATCGGCCGCAACGGCACCGGCAAGAGCACCCTGCTGCGGGCCGTCGCCGGTCTGGGCGCCGCCGCGTCCGGCGGGATCGAACTCTGCGGCAAACCCCTCGCGGCGCTC
>OHCJ01000048.1_pt1 | contig 39973 bp, 30 predicted proteins | sample 1566821 | NCBI WGS metagenome assembly OHCJ01 (sample SAMEA3879545, study PRJEB24766) | human gut metagenome | biome: human-associated habitat; feature: feces | place: USA | collected 1985/1987 | reverse complement strand
TCGAGTCATATACCCGTGAGAGCGGCGTTCGTGAGCTGGAAAAGAAGATTGGTAAAATCCTTCGTAAATCAGCCCGTCAATATGCTACGGACGGTTATTTCGCCAAGACAGAAATCAAACCGTCGGATTTGTATGACTTCCTGGGAGCACCGGAATATACACGTGACAAGTATCAGGGAAATGATTACGCAGGCGTAGTCACCGGATTGGCATGGACAGCCGTCGGAGGCGAAATCTTATTTGTAGAAACGAGCTTGAGCCGTGGCAAGGGCGGACGTCTCACACTGACCGGTAACCTGGGAGATGTGATGAAAGAATCTGCCATGCTGGCACTTGAATATATCAAGGCACACGCTTCTATCCTGAATCTGGACGAAGAAATCTTCGACAACTGGAATATCCATATCCACGTTCCCGAAGGCGCAATTCCGAAAGACGGTCCGTCGGCAGGTATCACGATGGCTACTTCTCTGGCTTCTGCCCTGACTCAAAGAAAATATAGTAAAAAATGATGCAACTCATTTCTGTGTTACTCAGGGCAAAAAAATGCAAATAGTTGAGCTGAAGACAGAAGGTGTAGGATTACATGGTGTCGCTCGTCTGACATTCAAATGTGGAGAGTGAGAATATTTTTTGGTAAGCGTCAAATATGCGCGTTCTGGCTGTGCGTAGCCGGAACCTGTGGGAGCACGATGCCGATAAGTGAAAGGCATCGTGCTATGAAGGAGGATTCTATCGATGTGGTCAATGGAAGACGGTTACCAGAGATAGGGCTTATGCATAAAAAAATAAGCCCGTGTAAGGGAGATTACACAGGCTAAGGAGGTGGTTCCTGGTACAGCTAGCATTTTATGGGTTATGTTTTTCAGCGAAACGGATGATAACCTTAATAAATGCAGCTGTATGTGATCGGTTTCTAAGAATTTTCCATCCGGGAAAAATAATCGAAATTAATCACTTACCGTGTGGGTTACGCGTGGTTTCCCCGGAGAAATTACGCATCAGCAGAGCGTAATTGAGCTCAAGATCCTGCGGGACCGGGAGCCACACAGTATAACCATCGCCTGGTGCGACCGGCATCGCTTCACCTTTGGCGTTTTCCATGTGCTCAAGGGTAAAGTTAATGTTGCCTTGCGGCGTCATCAGCTCAAGGCTGTCGCCAACGGAGAATTTATTTTTCACCGCTACCGCCGCGAGGTCCCCCTTGCGCTCACCGGTAAACTCACCAACAAACTGCTGGCGGTCAGAAACTGAATAACCGTATTCGTAGTTCTGATAATCGTCGTGAGTATGACGACGCAGGAAACCTTCGGTATAGCCACGATGCGCCAGACCTTCCAGAGTTTCCAGCAGGCTGGTATCGAACGGTTTGCCCGCAGCGGCGTCATCGATAGCTTTACGGTAAACCTGTGCGGTGCGTGCGCAATAGTAGAAAGATTTAGTACGGCCTTCGATTTTCAGCGAATGCACGCCCATTTTGGTCAGGCGTTCTACATGGGCGATGGCGCGCAGATCTTTCGAGTTCATGATGTAAGTGCCGTGCTCATCTTCAAACGCGGTCATATACTCGCCCGGACGCTGGGCTTCTTCGATCATAAACACTTTGTCGGTTGGCGCGCCGATACCCAGCGTCGGCTCAACATTTTGCACCGGAATCGGCTCGTACTTGTGTACGATGTTGCCAACGTCATCTTCTTTCCCTTCCTGGACGTTGTACTCCCAGCGGCAGGCGTTGGTGCAGGTACCCTGGTTCGGATCGCGCTTGTTGATATAGCCAGAGAGCAGGCAGCGACCGGAGTAGGCCATGCACAGTGCGCCGTGAACGAAGATCTCGATCTCCATATCCGGCACCTGATTGCGGATCTCTTCAATCTCTTCCAGCGACAGCTCGCGAGAGAGGATCACGCGGGTCAGGCCCATTTGCTGCCAGAATTTCACCGTCGCCCAGTTTACGGCGTTAGCCTGCACCGAGAGGTGGATCGGCATTTCAGGGAAGTGCTCACGCACCAGCATAATCAGCCCTGGATCGGACATAATCAGCGCATCCGGCCCCATTTCCACCACCGGTTTCAGGTCACGGATAAAGGTTTTCAGCTTGGCGTTGTGCGGTGCAATGTTGACCACGACATAAAACTTTTTCCCCAGCGCGTGGGCTTCATTGATGCCGAGCTGAAGATTTTCGTGGTTGAATTCGTTGTTGCGCACACGCAGGGAGTAACGCGGCTGGCCCGCATAAACAGCATCTGCGCCATAAGCGAAAGCGTAACGCATATTTTTCAGCGTTCCCGCCGGGGAAAGGAGTTCCGGTTTAAACATAATTCTCTCGTTCTGATGACAGGTCAGATCCGCTTCACCTGATGAAGCGGTTAGGGGAGTGCCCCCACTTTAAGGGCGGGCATTGTAGCGCTGTGGGGGGATCTGGTAAAGCGCCGGACGCCAACAACCCACGCCCGGCATCGTAATTACGTATTGTCTTTCACCGTCTGGCTTGTGCCATTGGCTTTAACGGAGGCAATTCCGGTTTCACGAGATTGCGCGGTGGCGTACATCTGGCTGGAGCCGATAATTTGATGATTAGCGGCTTTCAGATTGAAATAGAATTTGCCGTTACTTGCCGTTTTTTTCTCATAGCGTTCTTCTTGCGGGCTGTTGCTACGCACCGACGCGATGCCCTTTTCCGCAGAGGCTTTTGAGGTATAAAGCTCGCTGGTGAGGATAGTCTCACCATTGCCCGCTTTTAGCACAAACCGGAACTGATTATCACTGCTCTTACTGAGTTCAAACCAACCAGCCATAATGACTCCTTGATTGAAATTGTGTATCGAAAACAGCATCTAAAGGTGCTGTTTACCGATTAAAGTATGAGCGATTTTCTGATGCCTGCCAGGGCGGAGAGATAATGTCAGTTTGCTGACCATGCGTGGGATAATGTTGCCGGATCTGGTCTGAACGCCATCTCCGGCTAACAAAATAATGTCGCTAAAACTAAACGATGCGGCAGGCGTCGGCTTCCCAGCGGTAACCGACGCCATAAACGGCGCGGATAAATGACTGTTCGGCGTCGAGAGATTCCAGCTTGCGGCGCAGGTTTTTAATGTGGCTGTCGATGGTGCGGTCGGTTACTACGCGGTAGTCGTCATAAAGATGATTGAGCAATTGCTCGCGGGAGAACACTTTTCCTGGTTCGTGAGAGAGCGTTTTCAGCAGACGAAATTCCGCAGGCGTCAGGTCAAGCATTTTACCGCGCCATGAAGCCTGAAAACGACCTTCGTCGATAATCAACGGGCTTTCAGCATCCTGTTGCTGCAACTCGCGCTGCGGTTTGCAACGGCGCAAAATGGTTTTGACGCGCGCTACCACTTCCCGTGGGCTGTACGGCTTACAGATATAATCATCTGCGCCAATCTCCAGCCCCAGCAGGCGATCGATCTCTTCGATTTTTGCCGTCACCATCACGATCGGAATGTCAGAAAAACGACGAATTTCCCGGCACAGCGTCAGGCCATCGGTGCCAGGGAGCATCAGATCTAACAGGATCAGATCCGGTGGTGTCTGGCGCACATACGGCAGTACCTGATCGCCGTGGCTGATAAGCGTCGGCGCATAGCTCGCAGCACGCAGATAATCAATGAGCAACTGCCCCAGCTTCGGTTCATCTTCCACGATCAAAATACGCGGTGTGTTTTCGTCGATTGGTAACTCGGTCATACTTCTCTCTGTAAATCCCGTTCCAGCGGTAACTCTACTGTAATGCTTACCCCGCCAAAAGGCGAATGGGCAGCAATAATGCGACCATTATGTGCTTCAACAATGTTCAGGCAAATCGCCAGCCCCAGCCCGGAACCGCCGCTGGCACGGTTGCGGGAACCTTCGGTGCGATAAAAACGTTCAAACAATTTTTGTAGCTGATCGTCACTGACACCTGGCGCACTGTCGGCAAAGGTCAGGCGCACCGTTTTGTCGCGCTGCCCGGCAGAGATTTGCAGGCTGCCGCCGCTGTCAGTGTAGCGCAGGCTGTTTTCCAGTAAGTTATTGAATAACTGCATTAAACGGTCGCGATCGCCAAATACGGTAATACTGTCTGGCAGGGAAAATTGCAGTTTCAGGCCACGACTGGCGAATCGTTCGCGAAATGCGCCGCCCGCCACTTCCAGCAGTGGGATCAAATCTACCGGTGCTTTTTGATAGGCGAGAGCGCCTTCATCAGACATCGACAACTGATGGAGATCGTCAACCAGTTTGGTCAGTGTACCGACCTCCGCCTGTAAAGACGCCACCGTCTCCGGCGTGAATTTACGCACGCCATCCTGAATGGCTTCCAGTTCACCGCGCAGCACCGCTAATGGCGTACGCAGTTCGTGAGAAATATCGGCCATAAAATCGCGCCGCATTTGCTGGTTTTTCTCCAGTGTGCTGGCAAGCTGGTTGAAGTCTTGCGCCAGTTTGCCCAGTTCATCTTCACTGGTGGGCGTTACGCGGGTAGTGAAATCGCCCGCCGCCAGTTTGTGCGTGCCATCGACAAGTCGTTTTACCGGTGCCAGTAAACCGCGCGCCAGCAGAAAAGTGGCAAGTGCCGCGAGTAACGTTGCCAGGGCGACAATCAACCAGCTGGTTTGCCGCTGTTGTTTATCGAAATTGATATCAGTATTGCGCGTTAACCGCTCAACGGGGGAGGCGATCACCGCGCCAACTTCCGCACCGTTGACCAGAATGGGTCGCCGTGTACCGTCAGGTGGAATCGGCGCTCGCGGACCAACCAGCACTTTGTTGTTTTGATCAACCACCCAGAACTGGGTACGCCAGCCGTGCGGTGGCATACCCGGGCCGGGTTTATCTTCCGAATTATCGTGTTCAAATGAACGCAGGATCTGAAAGACAAAGCGATCATTGTTGCGCAGGAAGCGCCAGTTGCCATGCTGCGCATACTGCTCGCCAAGCGCATCACTTAACAGTTGTAATCGCTGTTCATTACCATGCTTGATGTAATCAATAAAGCCACGCTCAAAACTGATACGCACCGCCCAGTGCATACTGATCAGCAAGACAATGCAGGTGGCGAAAATCGCCAGAAACAGTTTGCCGGTAATACCGGGTCGCCAGAACTTCATTGCGCGCTCCTTTTTCGCCGCGAAATAGCTACATTTTGATGCGTATCGTTCGGCACTCTGGCAAAGATGAACGCCGGAAGGGCGATGATCAACGCCATGCTAAGCCAGGTGTACATAAAGACGGTTTGTGTGGTGCCGCTGTCGACGCTGACATGCTGTGAACCAAAAAGTCCCAGCAACAGCCCGGCGATAGTGACGCCGATACTCATCGACAATTGCATAATCATCGACAGCAGGCTGTTGCCGCTGCTCGCCAGATTGTCCGGGAGATCTTTCAGCGTCAGGGTGTTCATGGAGGAGAAACGCGTCGAGTTGACCATCCCTTGTAAAAACAGGACGAACGGCAAAACGTAGTACCAGCCCAGCAGGGCGGTAGTCATAAACAACAGGGTGACCAGCGACAGACCCAGCGTGGTCGCTACCAGTACCCGACGATAACCAAAGCGATTCACCACCTGTACCACAATTCGCTTCATTCCCATGCTGCCAAGCACCATCGGGATCATCATCAGTCCGGCATGAAACGGCGAGAAACCGAGGCCAATTTGCAGGAAAACCGGTGTCATAAAGGGCAACATGCCACTGCCAATACGTCCGGCAAAGCTCCCCGCCAGGCCCAGCGAAAAGGTACGAGTACGGAACAGTTTCAGACTGAACAGGGCACGGTTGTTATTTCTGGCGTGCAGCAGATAAAGCACCAGTGCCACCACGCCAACTGCGACCAGGCCTGCAATCGTCAGCGGCGATAAACCTGTACCTTTACTGCCGTCCAGCGCCAGGGTTAATACCGCCATGCCAACCGCCAGCAATAAAAATCCGGAGAGATCAAAGCGCCGCGTCTGCATGGTGTAGTTTGGCATTAACAGCAATGTGGCGATCGCACCGATAATCCCCACCGGAATGTTGATCAAAAAGATCCAGTGCCACGATGCGTACTCCACCAGCAGACCGCCGAGCGCCGGACCGAGCAGCGGACCGACCTGACCGGGTAACGTGACAAAGGTCATCGCCGCCATATATTGCTCGCGCGGTACGATTTTCATCACCGTCAATCTGCCGACCGGCACCATCATCGCGCCGCCAACGCCCTGTAACGCGCGTGCCAGCAACAGTTCGTTCAGCGTGCCGGAAAGCGCGCAAAACAGTGAACCGAGAGTAAACAGCACGATGGCGGTAAAGAAAATATTGCGCACGCCGACTTTGTCCGCCAGCCAGCCGCTGGCGGGCAGCATCACCGCCACGGTCAGCACATAAGAGACAATGACCATGTGCATATGCAACGGACTTTCCCCGAGGCTTTGCGCCATTGAGGGAAGGGCGGTGTTTACGATGGTGGTGTCCAGCGACTGCATAAAGAAGCCGAAAGCCACAATCCACAATTGCCAACGGGTGCTGTCGGGAAGATCTGTCATTTACTCGGTTACCGTTTGTTTAGGTTTACGCGAAAAACGCAGCCGCAGACGGTCGAAAAAGAGATACACCACCGGCGTGGTATACAGCGTAAGGAGCTGGCTCATTACCAGTCCGCCGACAATGGTGATCCCCAGGGGGTGCCGCAGCTCCGAGCCGTCGCCGCCCGACAATACCAGCGGCAGCGCACCAAACAGCGCCGCCAGGGTAGTCATCATAATCGGGCGAAAACGCAGCAGACAGGCCTGGAAAATAGCTTCCTGCGGCGTCAGGTTACCGTGCCGTTGGGCTTCAAGCGCAAAATCGACCATCATAATGGCGTTTTTCTTCACGATGCCGATTAATAGCATGATCCCTATCAGGGCGATTAGGCTGAACGGGGCATTGAACAGCTCCAGCGCCAACAGCGCTCCAACGCCCGCCGAGGGCAGGGTGGAGAGAATCGTCAGCGGATGTACGTAACTCTCGTAAAGGATACCCAGCACGATATACACCGTGGCGATGGCGGCGATAATCAGGATCACCTGCGAGTTCATCGTCTCCTGGAACACCTGCGCCGTGCCGGCAAAACTGCCGCGCACCGTCGAAGGCACACCAAGCTGGGTCATTGCGCGATCGATCGCCGCACTGGCGTCCGAGAGCGATTTTCCGGTCGGCAGGTTAAACGAAATGGTCGAGGCCGCCGATAATCCCTGATGATTCACCGATAGTGGGGCATTCGCCGGTTGCCATTTAGCGAAATACGACAGCGGGATCGCTTTGCCTTCGTTATTGATAACGAACATTTTTTCCAGCGCACTGATGTCCTGGGTATAGCGCGGATCCACTTCCATCACCACTTTATACTGGTTCATCGGCTGGTAAATGGTCGAGATTTGCCGCTGACCGAAGGCGTTATTTAACAGACTGTTGGCGGCTTGTACGTCGATTCCCAGCCGTGCCATGGTGTCGCGGTCGTAAACCAGATTCATCTCCGCGCCGTTATCCTGCTGATCGGAGTTCACGTCCGCCAGTTCCGGCAACGTCGCCAGTTTTTTGCGGATTTTCGGCTCCCATTCTCGCAGTGCCGCCAGGTCGTCGGATAACAACGTGTACTGGTAGCTGGCGTTCGACTGACGCCCACCAACGCGAATATCCTGTACCGCCATCAGGAACAGATTCGCCCCCGGTTCTTTCGCCAGTTTTACGCGCAGACGGTCGATAATTTGCTGCGCCGTTTCGCTGCGTTCGTCGCGTGGCTTGAGGGTGATAAACATCATCCCGCTGTTCACTCGCGAACCGCCTGTAAAGCCGGTGACATTATCCACTGCCGGATCGTCACGGATAATTTTCATGAAATCCTGCAACTTACCGCGCATCGCCTGAAACGAAATACTCTGATCCGCCTGAATCCCGCCCATCAACACGCCAGTGTCCTGCTCCGGGAAGAAGGTTTTCGGGATCGAGATATACAGCCAGATATTCAGCGCAATGGTGCCAAGCAGCACCACGCCCACCAGACGGGTATGATTGAGCACCCATTTCAGTGACTTGCCGTAGCCTTGTTGCAGGGCTACCAACATGCGACCAAAACCACGCAGTCGCTTTTGCTCGCGCGGCTTGCTGGCTTTCAGCATCCAGCCACACATCATTGGCGTTAATGTCAGAGAAACCAGCAACGATATACCAATGGCGACAGAAAGCGTCACGGCAAATTCGCGTAACAGTCGGCCCGGCAATCCGCCCATCAACAGCAGCGGCAGGAACACCGCCACCAGTGACAGACTCATCGACAGCACCGTAAAACCGACTTCGCGAGTACCTTGCAGTGCGGCTTGCAACGGTTTCATTCCCGCTTCCAGATGACGGGCAATGTTTTCCAGCACCACGATGGCGTCATCCACCACGAAACCAGTAGCGATGGTGAGCGCCATTAACGAAAGGTTATTGAGACTGAATCCGCACAGGTACATCGCCGCAAACGTACCAATCAGCGAAACCGGCACCGAAACGGCGGGAATAATAGTGGCGCGACCCGAGCGCAGGAATAAAAACACCACCAGAATCACCAGCGCCACCGAGATAATCAGCGTTTGCTCGACTTCTTCCAGCGAGGCGCGAATGGTGGGGGAGCGATCCTGGGCAATTTGCAGATCAATCGCCGCCGGAATGGTTTCCTGCAACTCCGGTAATTTTGCCCGGATGCTGTCAACCGTCTGGATAATATTGGCTTCCGGCAGTTTGCGGATCATCAGTAAAATAGCCGGTTTGGCGTTGGTCATCCCGGCGTTGCGCACATCCTGCACTGAGTCGGTCACCGTCGCCACATCGCCCAGACGAACCGCGCCGCCGTTGTTGTAGTGAATAATCAACGGCTGATATTCAGCGGCGGTTTTTAGCTCATCATTGGTCTGGATCTGCCAGCGGTGAGTGCCATCTTCCAGCGCGCCCTGCGGTTTACGCACGTTGGCATTGCTGACGGCGGTGCGTACGTCGTCCAGCGACACGCCCTGATTAAACAGCGCCTGCGGATTCAGCCCGACGCGTACGGCGGGCAGTGAGCTGCCTCCGACATCGACATCACCAACACCGTCGATTTGCGAAATCGTCGGAGCCAGCTGCGTCGAGGCGAAATCGTACAGTTCACCCTGCGAATAAGTATCGGACGTCAGCGTGAGGATCATAATTGGCGCATCCGACGGGTTCGCTTTGCGATAGGTCGGGCGGCTGGGCATCCCACTGGGCAGCAAACTTTGTGCAGCGTTGATCGCCGCCTGCACATCACGCGCTGCGCCGTTGATATCCCGGTCAAAATCAAACTGCAAAATAATACGCGTGCTGCCGAGCGAACTGCTGGAGGTCATTTCACTGACTCCGGCAATGCGCCCAAGTGAGCGCTCCAGCGGCGTGGCAACGGAAGACGCCATTGTTTCTGGTGACGCACCGGGCAGCGAGGCGCTGACCATAATCACCGGAAAATCGACCTGCGGCAGCGGGGCGACCGGCAGCATACGGAAGCCCAGTATGCCGCACAGGGTAATGGCAACCGACAGTAAAATCGTCGCCACCGGACGGTAAATGAAGAGGGCAAAAAACTTCACTTACGCCTCCTCTTCATGACGGGCAAAGCGGCTTTTGGTCCACAATGCCAGGCGGTCGAACAGCAGATAAATCACCGGCGTGGTGAACAGCGTCAGCACCTGGCTGACAATCAGGCCGCCGACCATGCCGATACCTAACGGACGACGCAGTTCCGCGCCGACCCCGGTACTCAACATCAGCGGCAGCGCGCCAAGCAGAGCCGCCAGGGTGGTCATCAGGATCGGACGAAAACGCAACAGACAAGCCTGGTAGATTGCCTCGCGCGGCGACATGCCTTGCTCGCGCTCGGCAGCCAGCGCGAAGTCGATCATCATGATGGCGTTCTTCTTCACGATACCGATCAGCAAAATAATGCCGATAATCGCAATCACATCCAGTTCGCTACCAGCAATCAGCAACGCCAGCAGTGCGCCAACCCCTGCGGTGGGTAGCGTCGAGAGAATGGTGATCGGGTGAATAAAGCTCTCGTACAGAATGCCGAGCACGATATACATCGCCACCACCGCCGCGACAATCAGCCAGACAGTGCTGCCCAGCGCCGACTGGAAGGCGAGGGTGCTGCCCTGGAACTGCGTGGTGATATCCACCGGCAGATTCAGCGTCTTTTCGGTGTCCATAATCGCCTGCACCGCATCGCCCAGCGAATAGTTATCCGGCACGTTAAAGGAGATGGTCGTTACCGGGAACTGATCCAGATGGTTGATGGAGAGCGGCGCAAAACGCTGCTCAATTTTGGCAATTGAGCTTAACGGCACCACGCCACCATCGCTGCTGGTCAGGCGAATGGTATCCAGCGCCGCGAGGCCTGGGGTATTTTCGGTGTTGTGTTCCAGCACCACGCGATACTGGTTAGCCTGAGTATAAATAGTGGAAATCAGCCGCTGACCAAACGCGTTGTACAGGGCGTTATCGACATCCGCCATACTGATCCCCAGACGGCTGGCGCTGTCGCGATCAACATTGACATACGCCACCAGCCCTTTGTCCTGCCAGTCGCTGGAGACATCAGAAAGCTGTGGTAGTTGCTGGAGTTTTTCCATCAACTGTGGCACCCAGGTACTGAGCGCATCCAGTGACGTGGCCTGCAAGGTAAACTGGTACTGGGTGCGGCTGACCTGAGTATCAATAGTCAGATCCTGCGTTGGTTGCAGGAAGAGATCGACGCCCGGCACTTTATCTACCGCCGTTTGCAGACGGGCGATGACTTTTTGCACTCGGTCATCACGTTCATCCAACGGTTTGAGGTTGATTTGTAAACGTGCACTATTCAGCGACGGGTTAGTGCCATCAACGCCAACAAATGAGGTCAAACTTTGCACCGCTGGATCCTGCAAAATCACGTCCGCGACTTGGCGTTGCCGCTGGGCCATATTGGCAAAGGAGCTGGATTGCGGTGCCTGCAAAGTGCCCTGAATAATGCCGTTGTCCTGTGCCGGGAAGAAACCTTTCGGAATGAACACCCACAGCAGCACGCTAAGCAGCAGCGTGCTGAGCGCCACGCTTAAGGTCAGCCACGGATGATTCAGCACTTTCGCAAGTCCACGACCATAGGCTGCGATTATCCTGTCGAACATTTTTCCCGAGGCACGGGAGAAGCGGTTCTGTTTACGCAACGACTCCTGGCTGAGCATCCGCGCGCACATCATCGGTGTCAGGGTCAGCGACACCACCGCTGAGATCAAAATCGCTACCGCTAGGGTAATAGCAAATTCGCGGAACAGTCGCCCGACGATATCGCCCATAAACAGCAGTGGGATCAACACCGCAATCAGTGAGAAGGTCAGCGAGATAATGGTAAAGCCGATTTCACCTGCGCCCTTGAGCGCCGCCGCCAACGGTTTTTCGCCTTTTTCGATATAGCGGGAAATGTTTTCGATCACCACGATGGCGTCATCGACCACGAATCCGGTGGCGATAGTTAACGCCATCAGTGTCAGGTTATTGATTGAAAAATCGAGAAACACCATAACCGCGAAAGTGCCGATTAACGACAGCGGTACAGCAACACCGGGAATGATGGTCGCCGGAATATTGCGCAAAAACAGGTAGATAATCATGACTACCAGCGCGATAGCCATCATCAATTCAAACTGAGTATCATCGACGGATGCGCGGATATTGGTGGTGCGATCGGAAAGCACTGTCACCTTCACCGATTTCGGCAGACTCTCAGTGAGCTGTGGCAGCATCTGCCGAATGCTGTCGGCGGTGGAGATAATGTTAGCACCGGGCTGGCGCTGAACATTCATCACAATGGCCTGTTCTTTGTTCGCCCACGCGCCGAGCCAGCTGTTTTCTGCACCTTGCTCTACAGTTGCGACATCGCCCAGACGAATTGGCGCGCCGTTCTGGTAGGCGATGATTAGCTGGCGATACTCTTCGGCGGATTGCATCTGGTCGTTCGCGGAAAGCGTGACCGCACGGGAAGGGCCGTCGAGGCTACCTTTTGCCGAGTTAACGTTAGCGCCGGTAATGGCGGTGCGCACGGTTTCGCTGGTCAGGCCGAGGGCGGCAATCGCCTGAGCGTTAAGTTTGACGCGAACAGCCGGACGCTGACCGCCGGAAAGCGTCACCAGGCCGACGCCGGAAATCTGCGAGATTTTCTGCGCGACGCGGGTTTCCACCATATCTTCCACTTGCGTCATCGGCATGGCGGTTGAGGTGACGGCGAGCGTCATGATCGGCGGATCTGCCGGGTTCACTTTGCTGTAAACCGGCGGGTTAGGCAGATCGCTCGGCAACAAGTTGGTCGCAGCGTTAATCGCGGCCTGCACTTCCTGCTCGGCGACATCGAGCGGTAATGTTAGCTGGAACTGCAAAGTGATAACTGACGCACCGCCGGAACTTTGCGACGACATCTGTTTCAGGCCAGACATCTGCCCGAACTGGCGTTCGAGCGGCGCGGTAACGGCAGAGGTCATGACATCCGGGCTGGCACCTGGGTAGAGCGTGACCACCTGAATGGTCGGATAGTCCACTTCCGGCAGCGCCGAAACGGGCAGGGCGCGATAACCGATAATCCCGGCGAGTAAGATCGCCACCATCAGCAGCGTGGTGGCGACAGGACGCATAATAAACAGGCGCGACGGGCCGCCTGTGCTGCTCGGGGGTAACACCTGCATCAGGAGCGTGCTCCTTTTTTCGCGTATTCGCGGCTGGTGGCTTTCTCTTCCGGAGTGGTGGCGCTCTGGGCTTCCACCACTTCCACTTTCGCCCCTTCGGTCAGGCGATCAATGCCGTCTGTCACCACGCGATCGCCCGCAGAAATACCTGCACGGATCACCACTTTCTGACTGTCCTGAATGCCCGGCGTCACCAGATGTTTGCTGACCTTGTTTTCGCTATTCAGCACCCAGACAAAATGGCCTTCATTGCCCATTTGCAGGGCGGCTGTTGGGATCACTACGGCGTTTTGTTCGGTGTCGACTAACATGCGCGCGTTAACAAACTGATTGGGAAACAGCGCATCATCCTGATTATTAAAGCGTGCTTTCACTTTAATCGTACCGGTTGTGGCATCGATTTGGTTATCGAGGCTTAACAGCGTGCCTTCACTTAATTTCTTCGAATTGGTGCGATCCCAGGCTTCTACCACCAGCGGTTTTCCGGCTTTTTGCGCCTGCACTACAGTAGCGATATCGCTTTCCGGCAGGGTAAAGACTAAATCGATAGGATGCGTCTGGGTGATCACCACAATTCCGGTGGTATCACCACTGGAGATTTGGTTACCAACATCAACCTGCTTGAGACCAACGCGACCATCGACTGGTGCGGTGATGCGGCTCCAGTCGAGTTGCAACTGCGCGCTGGCGACGCTTGCTTCATCAGCCTTAATGGTGCCTTCGGTTTCACTGACCAGCGCCTGTTGGGCATCCAGCTCCTGACGGGAGACGAGATTGGTTTTTGCCAGTTGCTGATAACGCGCCAGATCACGGCGGGCGTTAGCAAGCGTGGCTTTATCTTTTGCCAGTTGGCCCTGGGTTTGTGCTAATGCAACTTTGAACTGGCTGGGGTCAATTTCTGCCAGTAAATCGCCTGCTTTGACCTGCTGGCCTTCCTGGAAATGTAACGCCATCAGTTGACCGTCCACGCGGCTGCGCACCGTAACAGTATTAGCGGCGATAATGGTGCCAAGCCCGGTGAGGTAACGCGGAACTGCCTGTTCTACGGCGGTCGCCGCCTGAACCGGGGCTAATGGGCCGGAACGCATACCACGGCGACCACCCGCTGGCGATTGCTGCGCTTGTTTCGTCGCCCCTGGGGCTGCACTCTGGGAGTCATTGCGGCCTTGCCAGAACCAGAATGCGGCGATGGCGGCGATAACCACCACGATTACGATTACCCAACGGGATTTATAACTACCTTTCATCGTTAAGAGTTTCTCTTCCTGAAACGTTTCGCGGAATGATACTAGTGTAGCCAGCCAATAAGGGAGAAAAATGGAGGAATTATGAAACACTGTCTGGAATCGTCTGAATGACGGGCACATTTGCGAGCACCCATCCAGTAATAACACAGGAAACTATTTTATCTACGCGTTAGCGATAGACTGCATTCAGGGCAAAAGGAGGTAGGCCGACGATTTCAGCGGGACGCTGAAACGGGAAAGCCCCTCCCGAGGAAGGGGCCTTAAATAAGGAAAGGGTCATGATGAAGCTACTCATCATCGTGGTGCTCTTAGTTATTAGCTGGCCAGCTTACTAAGACTACCAGGGCGGGGGAAACCCCGCTCTACCCTCACTCCTGAAATTATGCCTTCACGATAAGATTGTCAATCCGCAGGCTTTGTAGTCTGCGATCCTGCCAGCAAATATTCTTTGCGAGTCGTTACGCAATAATCACAGAGGAAACTATTTTGTTCACGCGTTAGCGATAGACTGCATTCAGGGCGAAAGGAGGTAAGCCGACGATTTCAGCGGGACGCTGAAACGGGAAACCCTCTCCCGGAGAAGAGGGCTTTTAATAAGGAAAGGGTTATGATGAAGCACGTCATCATACTGGTGATACTCTTAGTGATTAGCTTCCAGGCTTACTAAGAACACCAGGGGGAGGGGGGAAACCTCTCCCTAACCCTCACTCCTGAAATTATGTCACTCCGCCCTTAGTGTCAATCGACGGCTCTCCGTTCTTGCGAGGCGAATAGCAAAATTTTCTGCGCCGCCGGGCCTAATTCTGAAAGTTTCTTCGTTTGCTCTTATTTCATTATTGCAATCGGTATGATACCGGACCTCAATAATTCTCTAAGAAAGGATTTCTTATGAGCGAACAAATCACGTTTGCCACCAGCGATTTTGCCAGTAACCCGGAACCACGTTGCCCCTGCATTTTGCTGCTGGATGTTTCTGGTTCTATGAACGGTAGACCTATTAATGAACTTAACGCCGGATTGGTTACCTTTCGCGATGAGCTGCTTGCCGATTCGCTGGCCTTAAAAAGAGTGGAACTCGGTATTGTGACGTTCGGCCCGGTGCATGTGGAACAACCATTTACCAGTGCCGCTAATTTTTTCCCGCCCATCCTGTTTGCCCATGGGGATACACCAATGGGCGCCGCCATTACCAAAGCCCTGAATATGGTTGAGGAGCGCAAACGTGAGTATCGCGCCAATGGTATTTCCTATTATCGTCCGTGGATTTTCCTGATTACCGATGGCGCACCAACCGATGAGTGGCAGGCTGCTGCCAACAAGGTGTTTCAGGGGGAAGAAGATAAGAAGTTTGCCTTCTTTTCCATCGGTGTTCAGGGGGCGGATATGAAGACGCTGGCCCAAATCAGCGTTCGTCAGCCTTTGCCTCTTCAAGGATTACAATTCCGCGAACTGTTTAGCTGGTTATCCAGTTCGCTGCGTTCGGTTTCCCGCTCCACGCCGGGAACGGAAGTTGTGCTGGAAGCGCCAAAAGGCTGGACGTCAGTGTGAGCTGGCGTCTGGTTTATGCATCAGCCGTTGGAACGTCGCACATCAGCGCTGACTTGTCTTGCCAGGATGCCTGCCAGATACAGGTTGCCTGGTTAGAAGACCAGCAGCCATTATTGTCGGTATTTGTCGCTGATGGCGCAGGCAGCGTCTCGCAGGGTGGCGAAGGTGCGATGCTCGCCGTCAATGAAGCGATGGCTTATATGTCGCAAAAAGTGCAGGGCGGGGAATTGGGGCTTAATGATGTCCTCGCAACGGACATTTTGCTGACCATTCGTCAGCGACTTTTTGCCGAGGCGGAAGCCAAAGAATTAGCGGTTCGCGATTTTGCCTGCACGTTTTTGGGATTGATTTCATCAGCTAATGGCACCTTGATTATGCAGATTGGCGATGGCGGCGTGGTGGTAGATTTGGGTCACGGTTTGCAACTGCCGCTCACGCCGATGGTGGGGGAATATGCCAATATGACGCACTTCATTACCGATGACGATGCTGTTTCCAGACTGGAAACTTACACCAGTACTGAGCGTGCGCATAAAGTTGCAGCATTTACGGATGGTATTCAGCGACTGGCGTTAAATATGCTGGATAATTCTCCGCATGTGCCTTTCTTTACCCCGTTTTTCAATGGACTGGCGTCAGCAACGCAGGAACAACTCGATTTATTACCTGAATTGTTAAAGCAGTTTTTGTCCAGCCCGGCGGTAAACGAGCGTACCGATGATGATAAAACGTTGGCACTGGCGCTGTGGTTACCATGAAACCCACTTTATATACTGCTACTGGTGAGTGCGTTACGCCTGGCCGTGAACTGGGCAAAGGCGGCGAAGGTGCGGTTTATGATATCGAGGAGTTTGTCGATAGCGTCGCCAAGATTTATCACACGCCGCCACCCGCCTTAAAACAGGACAAACTTGCCTTTATGGCTGCGACAGCTGACGCGCAATTGTTGAATTATGTCGCCTGGCCGCAGGCAACGCTTCACGGTGGACGAGGCGGAAAGGTTATCGGTTTTATGATGCCAAAAGTTTCTGGTAAAGAACCGATTCATATGATCTATAGCCCGCGGCACATCGTCGCCAGAGTTACCCTCACTGTGCGTGGGATTTTCTACTCTATGTTGCGCGCAATATTGCTTCATCTTTTGCTACGATTCACGAGCACGGGCACGTCGTGGGTGACGTAAACCAGAACAGCTTTATGGTAGGTCGCGACAGCAAAGTGGTGTTGATTGATAGCGACTCCTTTCAGATTAACGCCAATGGCACGCTGCATTTATGCGAAGTCGGCGTGTCGCATTTTACGCCGCCAGAGCTACAAACCTTGTCGTCATTTATCGGCTTTGAACGCACAGAAAATCACGATAATTTTGGCCTTGCGTTGCTGATTTTTCACGTCTTGTTTGGTGGGCGGCATCCTTATTCTGGTGTGCCGCTTATCTCTGATGCGGGGAATGCACTGGAGACGGATATTGCCCATTTCCGTTATGCCTACGCGTCAGATAATCAGCGACGTGGTTTAACACCGCCGCCACGATTTATTCCGCTGTCGATGTTACCGGGTGATGTTGAAGCCATGTTTCAGCAGGCATTCACGGAAAGTGGCGTGGCAACCGGGCGTCCGACGGCAAAAGCGTGGGTAGCGGCACTTGATTTACTACGCCAACAGTTAAAGAAATGTACCGTTTCGGCAATGCATATTTACCCCGGTCATTTGACCGACTGCCCGTGGTGTGCGCTGGATAATCAAGGCGTTATCTATTTTATTGATCTCGGCGAAGAGGTCATTACCACCAGCGGTGATTTTGTGCTGGCGAAAGTCTGGGCGATGGTGATGGCGTCAGTAGCACCGCCAGCATTGCAATTGCCATTACCCGATCATTTCCAACCGACTGGCAGGCCGCTTCCTTTAGGCCTGTTACGGCGTGAATACATCATTCTGATTGAGATCGTACTGTCAGCGTTATCGCTGCTGCTTTGCGGCCTTCAGGTAGAACCGCGTTATATCATTTTGGTTCCCGTGCTGGCGGCTATCTGGATTATTGGCAGCCTTACAAGCAAAGCGTACAAAGCAGAAGTCCAGCGACGAAGAGAGGCTTTTAATCGCGCAAAAATGGACTATGACCATTTAGTCAGCCAGATCCAACAGTTGGGCGGGCTGGAAGGTTTTATCGCCAAACGGACGATGCTCGAAAAAATGAAGGACGAAATTCTTGGGTTACCGGAAGAGGAGAAACGCGCTCTGGCAGCACTTCAGGACAACGCAAGGGAACGGCAGAAGCAGAAGTTTCTGGAGGGATTTTTTATCGATGCTGCCTCTATTCCCGGCGTAGGCCCAGCGCGTAAAGCGGCGTTACGGTCTTTTGGTATTGAAACCGCCGCAGACGTTACCCGACGGAGCGTTAAGCAAGTAAAAGGTTTTGGTGATCATCTGACCCAGGCGGTTATCGACTGGAAAGCGAGTTGCGAACGCCGTTTTGTTTTCAGGCCGAACGAAGCGGTAACGCCTGCAGACAGACAAGCGGTAATGGCAAAAATGGCCGCCAAACGACATCGGCTGGAATCGGCGCTGACTGTCGGTGCGACAGAGTTGCAGCGATTCCGCCTTCATGCTCCAGCACGGACCATGCCGTTGATGGAACCGCTACGTCAGGCGGCAGAAAAACTGGCTCAGGCGCAGGCTGATTTAAGCCGTTGCTGAGCCAGTTTTCAATTAACGAAACACCACTTCCGCCCAGCGTGCCAGCCCGGCGGTGACGGAGCCAAAGTCATCGCCACCTGCAATCGGAATGCCCGGCAACTGTTCTGTCAGCGCTTTTTTAATCAGCGGTGAACGGGCGCTACCGCCGGTCAGATAGATAACATCCGGTTTTTCCTGGGCGTTATCCAGCGCCAGTTGCACCTGTTCCAGAATCCGCGCCAGTGGCTGGTTGAGGGCGCTTTCCAGCCCTTGCTGGCTAATCAGCGTAGCCAGTTCATCGCTGATAAACGGCAGTGAGGCGCGGGTTTCCGCTACGCTTGAAAGCGCAATTTTGCTCTCTTCTGCGCTACGTACCAGGCGATAGCTTAAACGCTGACGCCAGACTTTCTGTAACAGGGCCACTTTTTCCGGTTCGCGGGCATCGCGTACCAGATCGTTAAGCAGACGACCGTTGGCACTACTGTAGAAATCACTTTGCGCAGGTACGTCGTTGATGGCAACCGCATTCCACCACGGCAGAATCGGCAGGGCGATGCCTTTTTCGGTTTCGCCACCCATGCCCAGTAACGGCATCAGGTTTTTAAACGCCAGCGCGATATCCAGATCGTTACCGCCAATACGGCAACCACTGTGACCCAGCAGGCTGGCTTCACGATCGAGACGCGAACGCCACTGCGGCCCCATCAGCAGCAATGAACAGTCAGTCGTACCACCGCCGATATCCACCACCAGCACCCGTTTTTCTTCCTGCAAGGTGGCTTCGTAATCCAGCCCAGCCGCGACCGGCTCGTACTGGAATACCACATCCTTAAACCCGGCACGCTTTGCCGCGCGTTCCAGAATCCCTTGCGCCTGGGTGTTTGCTTCATCGCCGCCCAGCCCCTGGAAGTTGATCGGGCGACCAATCACCGCCTGAGTAATCGCATCCGGCAGCTGCGCCTGCGCCTGCTGGCGAATGTGCAACATCATTGCGCAGACCAGATCCTCAAACAGCGCTACCTGCTGCGGTTTTAAGCCGCTGGCACCGAGGAATGATTTTGGTGATTTCACAAACCACACCTCTTCTGGATCATCAATGTACTGTGCCAGTGAGGAAAGACCGAACTGCACGCTTTTCGCCGTAACATCGATATCTTCTTCGCGGTTATAACGAATCGCCCGACGCAACAGCGCCTGCGTTTCATCGTCGTCTGCCGGAACATCATGATGGCGGTACAGCCATTCGCTTACCGCTTCACGCGTTGGCGCGCAAAGCATTGAAGGCAGCAGCGTGCTGTCGTTTTCCATTTTCAGTAATTGCGGCTTACCGTCGCGCATGACCGCCACTGAACAGTTTGCTGTACCGTAATCAAAACCAATAAACACGAAATAATCCCCATGCCGGTGAAGAAGGGGCGTGACTTTAGCGAAATGTTACCGTCGCGACAACCGGAATATGAAAGCAAAGCGTAGCGTCTGAATAACGTTTATGCTGAAAGCGGATTAACAAGGAGATGCGATGTATACCCTGAACTGGCAGCCGCCATATGACTGGTCGTGGATGTTGGGATTTCTCGCCGCCCGTGCGGTGAACGGTGTGGAAACGGTCGCTGACGATTATTATGCCCGTAGTCTGGCGGTGGGCGAATATCGCGGCGTGGTGACTGCTATTCCGGATATAGCCCGCCATACTCTGCACATAAATTTAAGTGCAGGTTTAGAACCTGTTGCCGCAGAGTGTCTGGCGAAAATGAGCCGCCTGTTTGATCTGCAATGTAACCCGCAGATTGTTAACGGTGCGTTGGGCAAGTTAGGCGCGGCGCGGCCCGGATTGCGTTTACCCGGCAGTGTTGATGCTTTTGAGCAGGGCGTGCGGGCGATTTTAGGCCAACTGGTGAGCGTGGCGATGGCGGCAAAATTGACCGCCAGAGTGGCACAGCTTTATGGCGAACGGCTGGATGATTTTCCGGATTATGTCTGCTTCCCCACGCCTCAGCGGCTGGCAGCAGCAGATCCGCAGGCATTAAAAGCGTTAGGTATGCCGTTGAAACGGGCAGAGGCGCTGATTCATCTGGCAAATGCGGCGCTGGAGGGCACCTTACCAATGACAATACCGGGCGATGTGGAGCAGGCGATGAAAACGCTGCAAACTTTTCCGGGTATCGGGCGCTGGACGGCGAATTATTTCGCCTTGCGCGGCTGGCAGGCGAAAGATGTTTTCCTGCCGGATGATTATCTGATTAAACAGCGATTTCCGGGAATGACACCGGCACAAATCCGCCGTTATGCCGAACGCTGGAAGCCCTGGCGTTCTTATGCGCTGTTGCATATCTGGTATACGGAAGGCTGGCAACCAGACGGAACGGACGAATTGTAGGCCTGATACGCCGCATCAGGCGATGGGGAAGCACGCCTTAGTTAATCGCGAAATAACTGCTATTCACCAGCAAATCCAGCGGTTGGGCATCGGCAATCACATCACCATAAATCAATTCGACGCCGATGCCAGAAAGCGTATCCATCACCAGGGGTAAAACTACTGGCCCGGCGATGGTCTTCATCCCGAGCCGCTGAGCGTGCCCCTGAATGATCGTAATCAGCATCTCATCCATCAAATTTCCCTGCACGTTGGCGCATAACTCACCATCAAGTAGTAGGTAATCTGCCATATTTACTTTCAGCGAGTTGAAGATTTGCAGATCGCGGCCCACCTGACTGAATACGATCCGACATCCCGCCAGCCGCAGTTTTTGCACGCTTTCTGCGTGATCTAAAATCGCGTCTGCCGGAATAATCAGATGTAATAACCGTGGTGGTAAAGGGCTGTTTTCCAGCTGTTCAAGCAGTTCATTTACCAGTGTGGTGCTACTCAAACCGGCAACGGAAAGGGGGAGGGCGATGCTTAAGCCTTTACTGGTAACCGCTTTTGCGGCCTGCTGGAAAAAATCGTGGAATACCCGTCGGTCAAGAGCATGGCTAAGTGCCGGATCGCTGAAGCTACGACGAAATGTTTGTTCATCAATAATCTCGCCTTCGCAACTCCAGAGCTTAAGTGAAATCAGCCACAAATTACGCGCTTGCGGGATCCGCGGCGAAGCGACACCGTGGGCGATCATCATCAACTGATTCTCTTTAATCATCCGCCACTGTTCATCAAGCGACATCACCGCCCGTTCGCTATGTGCGGCAGCTTGCTGCGGTTCGTAAACCGTCACCCGGCCCCGTCCACCATTTTTGGAGGCATAACAGGCGATATCAGCCTGCGACATCACTTCAGCCGCCTGATGATTGTTGTCATCAATCAAGGTAATCCCGGCACTGGCACCTACCCGATGTACACGTCCTTCCCAGATAAAGTGATAGTCATTTACGGCGCTGATAATGCGTGTAGCGATAAAACGCGCACTTTCGACATTACAATCTGGCAGCAGCAGACCAAATTCATCGCCACCGAGTCGCGCCAGCACGTCGCTGGAGCGCAGCATACTCAGCATCAATGACGCCAGTTCGCGCAACAAAGCGTCGCCAGCGGCGTGCCCGGCGCTGTCATTCACCGCTTTAAAGCGATCAAGATCGATAAACACCAGTGCATGTCGCTGATGTGTACTGTTTACCGTTTGCAGCAGGATGCGTAGTTGCTTCTCAAAACTGGCGCGATTGGCGAGATGCGTCAGTGCATCATGGGAGGCGCTGTAGCTCAGCTGGCGCAGCATTTTGCGTGATTCGGTAACGTCCTGAATCACCAGAACCGAACCAATATTGCTGCCGTCCAGAGTACTTAACGGCGTAATGCTGTAATGCACGTCGTAGCTGCCGCCGCTCCGACAGTGCAACACCACATCTTGTTCGATCGCGGAACGTGAGGTGTCGGCACTGTAAATGTTCTCCATTAATGGTCCGTTGTCGCCAAAAGTAATATGCAACACCGTCAGGAGCGGAACACCTAATGCTTCTTCCTGCGTCCAGCCGCTCATCTTCTCCGCCACCGGATTCATAAAGGTAATTTTCATCGCCATATCAATACAGACCACGGCTTCACCGATGGAATCAAGCGTAATGTGCAGGCGCTCTTTTTCCTGAAACAATGCCTCGTTAAGCTGTTTAACCTCGGTCATATCCATATTAATGCCGAGCAGGCGTTCGACTTCGCCTTCTTTATTCAGTACCCGGTTGGCGAGGGCGCGGATATGGCGAATACCGTCTTTCACGGTAATGCGAAATTCCAGTTTAAAGGGCGAGCGTGATTGCAACGAATCACGAATTACTTTTTCGGCATGCTGGCGATCTTCCGGCAGCACGCACTCGTACCATACCTGCCAGTTCGGTTTGATATGCGGAGGAATTTCATACAGCTCGAACATCCGCTTATCCCAGCTAAAAATATTCGGCTTCAGCTCCCACTCCCAGATGCCAATCCCGCCCGCTTCGTTAGCCAGAGTGATGCGCTCCATCAGTTGCTGATTGACCTGTTCGGTGCGTTTTAGCTCGTTAATGTCTTCAATCTGAGCGATAAAATAGAGCGGCGTGCCATCCGTGTGGCGCACCAGTGAGACGGCAAGCAACGCCCAGACAACATCGCCATTGCGGTTGTAGTAACGTTTTTCCATTGAATAGGTGTTTATTTCACCGCTTATCAGCTTTTCAACCTGTTGGAGATCTTTATTGAGATCCTCCGGCCAGGTCAGTTGCTGAAAGGTGAGTCCGCGCAGCTCTTCCTGACTGTAACCGAGAAACTGGCAGAGTGCTTTGTTGGATTGCAGCCATTGTCCCTCGGTGCCCACTAATGCCATGCCGATGGCGGAATATTCCATGGCGTTCCGAAAACGGGTTTCGCTTTCGGAAATGTGTTTGCGTTCCGCACGAAAGGCATACATCACCATCGTCATGATGTTGGCGGGCAGCAGGATCAGCAAAAACGGTAGCCACGGCATATGTCTCATCAGGTACGTACGCGGCGTAGCAAGCAGGGAGGGATCCGCGGCCATCATCAGCGACACCATCATCACCGTGGTAAGGAAGATCAAAAAGGCTTCCATTCGTGGCAGGCGCACGGCGCTCCACATCAACAGCACAATAATGAAAGTAAAAGGCCACGGCAGATACAGCATCGAAAGCCAGCTTAACGTCAGTGTGATGGCTAACGTGAGCAGCGACTCAAAAAGCAACCGTGGGTTGCGATGGCGCAGCAGATAGTGTGGTTTAAATAACAATCCCAGCGGCACCAGTGCCAGAGCGCCGATGGATTCTGACAGTACCCATATCAAAAATGCCCTGAGAGGATCGTCTCCGGGCGTCAGCAGGACAACCAGAACCCCCCCCCAACAGAGGTGGAACAATGGCGCTGCCGAGTGCCAGACGCAGCCAGTCAGCCAGATTTTGCAAGGGGTTATACCACGGCAGCAATTTACGTAGCAGCACTGCCCCGACCACGGCTTCAACAATATTGATGGTCGTCCAGGTCATGTTCAGCGAGCTGGTGGAAAAAAGCAGGATGGATGCGGCGATATTTCCCAGCGAACAGCTCAGCGCAATTCCCGGCCACATGCGCCCGGCATGGCGATAAAACGCCACCATCATGATGGACGTCGGGAACCACAGTGGGGCGAGTTGGGTGCCAAACTGCGAAAGCTCAAGCGAGAAAAGGGTAAAGATAAACGAGACTAAACCTAAACTGACCAGGTGAAGCAGCGGGTGGGGCAGGGCAATTAATACATGCTGTGATTGTTTGCTCATTACCGCTTTATCCGCAAGACCAGGTCGCCAGTATTCGTTTCTGTGTTTATGCTAGTACAAAATTTTTACATTTTATATGCGAATTGCTCATAAAGTGACGTAAAGGCGGATAATTTGCGCAACTGCGTATAACAATTTTTACCTTGTATAAAACTGATCAACGTAATTTGCCACCGGGAATTCTTCGTCAACAATTAACTCTGAGCGCGCGGCAACGCTATTCGACTGGTATCAGGCGGATGAAATCCCTATAATTGCCGCGTTTGGCGCTTCGTCGCCCCCTTCCTAACATCCAGGTTAATCAGGTCGCTAAATATATGACTGATCAGTCTCATCAGTGCGTCATTATCGGTATCGCTGGCGCATCGGCTTCCGGCAAGAGTCTTATTGCCAGTACCCTTTATCGTGAATTACGTGAGCAAGTCGGTGATGAACACATCGGCGTAATTCCCGAAGACTGCTATTACAAAGATCAAAGCCATCTGTCGATGGAAGAACGCGTTAAGACCAACTACGACCATCCCAGCGCGATGGATCACAGCCTGCTGCTTGAGCATTTACAAGCATTGAAACGCGGCTCGGCAATTGACCTGCCGGTTTACAGCTATGTTGAACATACGCGAATGAAAGAAACGGTGACGGTTGAGCCGAAGAAAGTCATCATTCTCGAAGGCATTTTGCTGCTGACGGATGCGCGTTTGCGTGACGAACTTAACTTCTCAATTTTCGTTGATACCCCGCTGGATATCTGCCTGATGCGCCGCATCAAGCGTGACGTTAACGAGCGTGGGCGTTCAATGGATTCAGTGATGGCGCAATATCAAAAAACCGTGCGCCCGATGTTCCTGCAATTCATTGAGCCTTCTAAACAATATGCGGACATTATCGTGCCGCGCGGCGGGAAAAACCGCATCGCCATCGATATATTGAAAGCGAAAATAAGTCAGTTCTTTGAATAAGCTTGATAAATTGTGTACCGTTCAGTGATAACCTGGTATGCCCTTGACGTAATTGGCGTTAAGGGAGTGATGCGCGAAAGGAGAAAATGCCATGCGTCTGTGTGACCGAGATATTGAAGCCTGGCTTGATGAAGGCCGTTTGTCGATCAACCCACGTCCGCCAGTGGAGCGTATTAATGGCGCGACGGTGGATGTACGCCTGGGCAATAAATTTCGTACCTTCCGTGGTCACACGGCAGCGTTTATCGATCTGAGCGGTCCCAAAGATGAAGTGAGCGCCGCGCTTGACCGCGTGATGAGCGATGAGATCGTTCTCGATGAAAGCGAGGCGTTCTATCTTCACCCAGGAGAGCTGGCGCTGGCGGTGACGCTGGAGTCGGTGACGCTGCCAGCCGATCTGGTGGGCTGGCTGGACGGGCGTTCCTCACTGGCGCGTCTGGGGCTGATGGTGCACGTCACCGCGCACCGCATCGATCCGGGCTGGTCTGGCTGCATTGTGCTGGAGTTCTACAACTCCGGTAAGCTGCCGCTGGCGCTGCGTCCGGGCATGTTAATTGGTGCGCTGAGCTTTGAGCCGCTTTCCGGCCCGGCGGCGCGACCTTACAACCGCCGTGAAGATGCGAAATATCGCAACCAGCAGGGCGCGGTAGCCAGCCGAATCGATAAAGACTAATTCAGGCCCATTGAGGATACCATGAGACGATTTCTGACGACGCTGATGATACTCCTGGTCGTGCTGGTGGCCGGGTTATCTGCGTTAGTGTTGCTGGTGAATCCGAATGATTTCCGCGACTATATGGTCAAGCAAGTTGCTGCACGTAGCGGTTATCAATTGCAGCTCGACGGGCCACTGCGTTGGCACGTCTGGCCGCAGCTTAGTATCCTCTCCGGGCGAATGTCTCTCACTGCCCAGGGCGCGAGCCAGCCACTGGTTCGCGCAGACAACATGCGTCTGGACGTGGCGCTTTTACCACTGCTGAGTCATCAACTGAGCGTTAAGCAGGTGATGCTAAAAGGGGCAGTGATCCAACTGACGCCGCAGACGGAAGCTGTACGCAGTGAAGATGCCCCGGTTGCACCACGCGACAATACCTTGCCGGATCTGTCAGACGATCGCGGATGGTCGTTTGATATATCCAGTCTTAAGGTGGCGGACAGCGTGCTGGTGTTCCAGCATGAAGATGACGAGCAGGTGACAATCCGCAATATCCGTCTGCAAATGGAACAAGATCCCCAACATCGTGGCTCATTTGAGTTCTCCGGGCGGGTTAATCGCGATCAGCGCGATCTCACGATATCCCTTAACGGTACGGTAGATGCTTCTGATTATCCGCATGATTTAACGGCGGCTATTGAACAAGTTAACTGGCAGTTGCAGGGTGCAGATTTACCAAAACAAGGTATTCAGGGGCAGGGGAGTTTCCAGGCCCAGTGGCAGGAGTCACATAAACGCCTTTCATTTAACCAAATTAGTTTGACCGCCAATGACAGTACGCTGAGCGGGCAAGCACAGGTCACGTTGACAGAGAAACCGGAATGGCAGCTGAGACTGCAATTCCCGCAACTGAATCTTGACAACCTCATCCCGCTTAATGAAACAGCGAACGGTGAAAACGGTGCCGCGCAGCAGGGGCAGAGCCAATCAACGTTGCCGCGCCCGGTCATTTCTTCGCGTATTGATGAACCGGCCTATCAGGGACTGCAAGGCTTTACGGCTGATATTTTGTTGCAGGCCAGTAACGTGCGCTGGCGCGGAATGAATTTTACAGATGTTGCCACGCAAATGACCAACAAGTCGGGTTTGCTGGAAATTACTCAACTGCAGGGCAAGCTTAACGGTGGACAGGTTTCACTGCCGGGCACGCTGGACGCGACATCAATAAATCCGCGGATAAACTTCCAGCCACGGCTGGAAAACGTTGAGATTGGTACCATTCTGAAGGCGTTTAACTATCCGATTTCGTTGACCGGAAAGATGTCACTGGCTGGTGATTTCTCCGGTGCTGACATAGATGCCGACGCATTCCGCCATAACTGGCAAGGACAGGCACATGTCGAAATGACCGACACGCGCATGGAAGGGATGAACTTCCAGCAGATGATTCAGCAAGCGGTAGAACGTAATGGTGGTGATGTGAAGGCCGCTGAAAACTTCGATAACGTGACGCGGCTTGATCGCTTTACCACCGATTTGACGTTGAAGGATGGCGTCGTGACGTTAAACGACATGCAAGGTCAATCGCCTGTGCTGGCGCTGACAGGGGAAGGCATGTTGAATCTGGCAGATCAAACCTGCGACACCCAGTTTGATATTCGGGTCGTGGGTGGCTGGAACGGAGAAAGCAAACTGATTGATTTCCTCAAAGAAACGCCAGTACCGCTGCGGGTTTATGGCAACTGGCAGCAACTTAATTACAGCCTGCAAGTGGATCAGTTACTGCGTAAACATCTACAGGATGAAGCAAAACGCCGTCTTAACGACTGGGCCGAGCGGAATAAAGATTCCCGCAATGGCAAAGATGTGAAGAAGTTGCTGGAGAAGATGTAGGTTACCAGGTGACCTGTCCTGTAGGCCTGATAAGACGCGTAAAGCGTCGCATCAGGCGTTCGTGGCGGCACCATTATATTCTGAATATGTAAGATCGAAGGCTGTTCCGTTCACTTGATGTTCCTCGCTACTATGGAACGCTCAAGCCGGTGAACGTGCCAGGGTGGCTCAATCGCCACCACCCTGGCAACCCGGGCTCCCGGCGGTAAATCGCCGCTGGCGTGGTTCCCTCATCTTATTCCTTTCGGCTATCGGGTACGGGCGCGAGGTAACATCACTGTAAAACGCGCCCTCAGCCCACATCCATGTGGGCTGCCCCGGCCTACAGGAAACGATTCGGCGATTTACAGCCGGACCCACACCCCCGCTGTGATGTCCATGTACCACAGACAACGCTTCATTGCTGAAGTTATAAGGCGTTACGCAGCATTGGGTAAAATGGCCGATACCATCACACCTCGTACTCCATCTCGCCATCCTTACGCAGCGGAATAATCTGCACCTTCTGCACGCGATGGCTTTCTACCTGCAACGTTTTAAGCAAATAATCCCCCACCTGAACTTCTTCGCCAGGTTTTGGAATACGCTGCAAATATTCCATCAATAGCCCGGCAATGGTGTGATATTCACGTTTTTCATCCAGCGGCAGCGGCACATATTGCACCAGATCTTCCAGCGGCATATGACCATTCGCCGTCCAGGAACCGTCCGCATTCTTCTGAATATCATGGCGGGCGTCGATCTCTTCCACTTCGTTCGGTAAGTTACCGGCAATGGTTTCAGTGACGTCACTTAATGTCACAATCCCTTCCACCGAGCCAAACTCATCCACCACAAAAGCAAAGTGTGTGCGGGCATTACGGAACTGCTCCAGGGCAGGTAACAACGGCAAGGTTTCCGGGAACACCAGCGGCTGACGAATCAACACCCGCAGGTTGAGCGGTTCGCCGCGCAGTGACTGTTGTAACAGGTCGATAACGTGAACAACACCGAGCAAATCTTCTGCGTCATCGCCATCAGTAACGACAAGCCGCGTATGCTGATTTCGCTCCAGCAACTGGCGGATCTCGTCTTCCGGCGCGTTGAGATCGATATGCTCAATATCGTGGCGCGACGTCATAATGCTGCTGACGGTACGCTGGTTAAGATTAAGTACCCGCTCAATCATCCGCCGTTCCTGCGGATTAAAGATCTGCTGGTTACCATGATCCACCAGCATGGACGCGGTTTCGGCGTCCAGTTCCGCATCTTCTTTTTGCCCGCTAAGCAGGCGCATTACCGCTTCGGTAGTCCGCTGGCGCAGTGTCTGGTTAGCGGAAAGAAAACGTCGCCGGTTAAAGATAGCCAACTGATTGAACGCCTCGATCATCACCGAGAAACCAATGGCAGCGTACAGGTAGCCTTTCGGAATGACGAAGCCGAAACCTTCCGCCACCAGGCTAAAGCCAATCATCAACAGGAAGCTTAAGCAGAGAATAACGATCGTCGGGTGACTGTTAACGAACTGGGTTAACGGCTTGCTGGCCATCAACATCAGGCTGATAGCGATAACCACGGCGGCCATCATGACCAGTAAATGGTCGACCATCCCGATGGCGGTAATCACCGAGTCGAGTGAGAAGATAGCGTCCAGCACCACTATTTGTGTCACCACGCCCCAGAACTTCGCACCTTTGCGTTGCGTGGGGTTATTGCTATCTTTCCCTTCCAGCCGTTCGTTCAGCTCCATCGTGGCTTTGAACAACAGGAAGAAACCACCAAACAGCATGATTAAGTCGCGGGCGCTAAAGGTAAACGAGCGGAAGCTGAACAGCGGTTGAGTAAGGGTGACCAGCCAGGAGATAGAGGCCAGCAGCAGGAGACGCATCACCATCGCCAGCATCAGGCCAGTGATCCGCGCTCGGTCGCGCTGGGCGGGAGGGAGCTTCTCGGCGAGGATAGCGATAAAGACTAGGTTATCGATACCCAACACCAGTTCGATAACCACCAGCGTGACAAGACCTGCCCAGATTGACGGATCGGCAATCCATTCCATATGTATTAAAACCTGTACGACTGCAGTATGTGTTATCACGATCATGGATAAGATTAGTCTAAAATGCAATGTATGGGTCCACCACATATTGCAATTTTTGTTCTCTTTTAACATATATTCCACGGGCGTCATTAGTGCGAGCGCCTTGTGTGGTCTTTTGCTGTTATACAGCACCAGATATTCCGCCAGCTTCTGGTTAAACAACGCCAGATCCTCAAAGAGTAAAATTTCATTAAACTCAATAAATTGCTCTCTTAATGTCCGGTTAAAACGATCACAGATAGCGTTCATTTTTGGCGTGTAGGGATAGGTCCAGATGTGTTTGATGGCGGCTTCCTGCAGCGTTTTGTCAAAGCTTCCCAGGAACTCTTTCCCGTTATCTGAGATGATCTGGCTGATACCGATAGGAAACAGCCGGGCTGCACGGCTGAAAAAGTGATTGACGATATCACTGTTGAGCGACGGCACAGCCAGCGCCAGTGCGTAATCGCTGTGTTCGTCGATCATGGTAATGATATAGCGACGCATTTCACCCATTCTGAGCTCAATGGCGTCCATCCCAATGAGCTCTCCGGTCTTTACCGGACGATAGTGCTTTGGCCTGCGGGGTTTGGTGGTTCGCTTTTTGACAAACAGAGCCTTACCCCGCGAGCTCAGACGTACTGGTATCATCCGCATTTTATCGTGTGCGGTGGCGATCATTCTGCCGATGGTGGAAACACTCGGGCAGGTCAGGTGGCGTTGTGCGCACCAGGGCTTCAGGCGAACAAAAATCTGCTCTTTACCGAGGTTCGGCAGCTCTGTCCTGAGGCGTCGAATCTCTTTCAGCACATCGGGATGCCAGTGCTTTTTTCGTCGCACCAGAGGTGCCTTACTGTGCGGGATTGGCCCCTCAGGTCCTCCCTTGTTCAGTAACTGACGCCACCAGTAAGGCGTGCGGCAGGATACGCCAAAGGCTTCAGACGCTGCAGAAATATCGTGTTTATCCCAGAAGTGCAGAGCCTTCATTCTCATTGTTGCTATATCAGCCATCACTGAAAGCCTCAACGCATAATCGGCTGTTTGGTAGTACTTAGGATAGCCAACCATCAGGTGCTGCATTTGCATAGTGCAATCTCCCCTTACTTATCCAGAGGCAATTGCAATATCTCTGTGAACTTATACAGGCAATAACGACGCGGACATCGCTCTGCCGTGGGTGGATATATTTCCAGCGGATTAAGCGAACCGATAAGAATTATGTTCCGGAAAAGAACAGTGAAAAAATAACACCATGGCGGCGACCATGGAATAAGCTTTCCGATATCAGAACTTTATCCGCTGCGTTTCAGCGAGGGTGGCAAAAGGGCTTACTCGCGCGGTTCGTCACGGTGAGCGCTGATGCGCAGAGCAGAAGCGAAGCGCGAAGCCCGCTCACAAAACCGGCATAATTCATATTATGAAGTGAGTGCAGAATAGGGTGGATCGCAGTTCACAGCCGCGGATTCAGGCTAATATGTCGTCATATCCGGCTGTTTATACTGAAGTATATTGCCTGGCGAAATTTATTATCTATATATTCTTTTCGGGCATACGCGCGGCGGGTCCGGCGTCCAACAGGTCCCGATAGACGGGCATCTCAGCCACATCGTGCGGAGCAAAGGAACGAGCCGCTGAATAACCTGAACGAGAATAAGATTATTCTCAGTTTTAACTGTTGGTAAAAGGGAGTTGTGTGTATTCTTTTACGTGACAGTGAATTTAAGAATTTGGCGGGCATATGCTCGGGCAGTATCCGTGTATTATCAGTTTCAATGAATTTGTGACATGTACAATTTTGCAAAACCGCGTGTTTTGCAACCAAACAGGTGAAGATGAATATGGCGAATTTGAAAGCGGTTATTCCGGTCGCAGGACTAGGCATGCATATGCTGCCGGCCACAAAGGCAATTCCAAAGGAGATGCTGCCGATCGTTGATAAGCCAATGATTCAGTACATCGTTGACGAAATCGTCGTCGCCGGGATCAAAGATATTGTTCTGGTGACGCACTCCTCGAAGAATGCGGTGGAAAACCACTTCGACACCTCCTACGAGCTGGAAGCCCTGCTGGAACAGCGCGTGAAGCGCCAGCTACTGGCGGAAGTGCAGGCAATTTGCCCGCCGGGCGTGACCATCATGAACGTGCGTCAGGCGCAGCCGCTGGGCCTGGGACATTCCATCCTCTGCGCCCGCCCGGTAGTCGGCGACAACCCGTTTGTGGTAGTCCTGCCGGATATCATCCTTGACGGTGGCACCGCTGACCCGCTGCGCTATAACCTCGCCGCTATGATCGCCCGCTTTAACGAAACCGGCCGCAGCCAGGTGCTGGCGAAACGCATGCCGGGCGATCTCTCCGAATACTCCGTCATCCAGACCAAAGAGCCGATGGTGGCTGAGGGCCAGATGGCGCGTATCGTTGAGTTTATTGAAAAACCGGACGAGCCGCAGACCCTGGACTCCGATCTGATGGCGGTGGGGCGCTACGTGCTGTCGGCGGATATCTGGGCCGAACTGGAACGTACCGAGCCAGGCGCATGGGGGCGTATCCAACTGACCGACGCCATTGCCGAACTGGCGAAGAAGCAGTCCGTCGACGCGATGCTGATGACCGGGGAAAGCTACGACTGCGGGAAGAAAATGGGCTATATGCAGGCCTTCGTCACCTACGGGATGCGCAACCGGAAAGAAGGCACCAAATTCCGCGAAAGCATTAAAAAACTGCTGGCCTGAGCGCCAGCCTGAAACTGAGCGGCAAGGCTGAAGCATTCGTCCTGCCGCTCATAACGTTATGCAGAAATTATTCATAACGCGAATGTTATAACGATTGTAAAGAAACGTATGGCTTCGGAGACTTTTGGTAGTTTGTCTCTGGCCTCTGTGGTGCAATGGTCGGAGTAGCGGCAATAATGCTTTATGAATAGTCACTTAGTGCGACAATTCCTAAAGTGCAGGGAAAGCGGTCTGAGGTGTACTGGCAATAGCGGACACTACCATTTGTTCTTTTTTTAAGCAGTCATCTGATGATATTTTTCCCTGAAGGCTGCCGGGGAGATATTCCCCAGACGAGAGTGACGACGCTGACGATTGTAGAAAATCTCAATGTATTCCCGTATTACTGAGATGGCTTCATCCCGGTTATTAAAACGATAGTGGCTCAGGCTCTCATTTTTCAGCATTCCCCAGAAGCTTTCCATCGGAGCGTTGTCGTAACAGTTACCTTTACGCGACATTGATGTTTTCAGACCAAACTGCTCCTGTATGACCCGGTAATCGTATGCGCAGTACTGTGAACCTCGATCAGAGTGGTGGATTAGCCCGGCAGGTGGGCGCTGGCTCCTGAGCGCCATAAACAGGGCTTTACCTGTCAGCTCTTTTGTCATGCGCTCTCCCATGGCGTAGCCGACAATTTCGCACGTATAAACATCTTTGATGCCAGCGAGGTACAACCATCCCTCCTGTGTGGCAACATACGTCAGGTCCGCCACCCAGACCTGATTTGGTGCTGTAGGAGCGAACGTCTGGTTCAGCAGATTTGGCGCAACTGGCAGATTGTGGTTCGAGTTCGTAGTCGCTCTGAACTTGCGTTTCTGCTTACAGCGTAGCCTTAGCTCCTTACGAAGACGTGCCAGTCGGTCACGACCAACGATGATGCCATTCTCTGCCAGCTCCGTCTGGAGCCGCCGGGTTCCATATGTTTCGCGAGTGCGGATATGTGCCACCTTAATCTCCAGTTTTAGCCGCTCATCACTTTGTTTTCTGTCTGAGGGTTCATGCTGTACCCAGTTGTAATAACCGCTCCTGGATACACCAAATACCTGACACATCGCTTCAATGGGAAATTGTTGTCGCCATTGTTCGATTAACGCGTATTTTTCAGCGACTCCTGTGCAAAATACGCTGTTGTAGATTCAATCTGTCAATGCAACACCCCTTTCAATTATCTCTTTCGGTGTTTTGAACTTCAGTGTCTTTCTCGGTCTGTTGTTTAGCTGAGCAGCAACCAGATCTAGTTCATGTTGAGTATATTGGGCAAGACATGTTTTTTTAGGAAAGTACTGCCGAATTAGCCCATTAGTGTTCTCATTTGTTCCCCGCTGCCAAGGACTCTGAGGATCGCAGAAGTAAACTTTAACGCCGGTGCTGACAGTAAATTCTAGATGTCTGGCCAGTTCCATTCCTCTGTCCCATGTCAGTGATTTTCTGAGTTCTGACGGTAAACTCAGGAATTTGTCGGTAAGAGCCTGATTTACTGAGACAGAATCTTTGCCCCTGAGTCTAAGGATGATCGTATAACGTGATTTTCGGTCTACAAGTGTGGCTATATGAGAGTTTTTTGTACCTGAGACTAAATCGCCCTCCCAATGCCCCAGAGAGCGTCTGTTATCGATATTTCGGGAACGTTCGTGAATTGGTGTTCCGTTCACTATGTTAATCGTACCTCTTTCGCCTTTGCGGGTATGACGCCTGCCATGGCGAAGGCTATGCGACCGTCGCAGATGCTGTATATTCAGGTGGTGTAGCGCTTCACGGCTACGAAAGTACAGCGTTTTATAAATTGTCTCAGGTGATATTCGCAGCGTTTTTTGACGTGGTTTTGTTCGCCTTAACCATCCTGATATTTGCTCTGGAGACCATTTCATCTCCAGCTTTTCCAGAACAAGCTTTCGCAATGGTAAATTTTGATCCAGTAAGCACGGTTTTGGCCTTTTCGCCATTCTGTTGGCTCGGTTATTAGCATCAACAGCTTTGTAATAGCGTCTGCCCCGATTACGCTGAACTTCACGTGAGATCGTCGAAGGACTGCGATTCAGCGCAGTAGCTATCGCACGAATGCTCATTTTGGCTGACAAACCAGCTCGTATCTCCTCGCGCTCAGACAGTGTCAGGTGAGCTACAGCCCGCTTACGCTCATGGGGTTTTATGCCGCCAGTATCCCTTAACATAGTGAAGATCGTTCCGGGTTTTGAACCCAGGATATTCGCTATTTCACTGAAGCCTGTTCCGTTCTTCCATAGTTCAAAAACAGAGGCTTTTTCCTCTGCTGTAAATGTTCGTCTCATTCAAAAAACCTCCGCAACCCCATGTTTTCACATAACTGTTGCGTTGACAGATTGAATCTACAGTTGCTTTTTTTAATATATCTCGCTCAAGGCGAGCTTCATTTAACGCCTTACGCAGTTGCAGAATTTCAGATTCCAGTTCAGCCACCGTGCGGGAACCAGGAGTACCGAGCCCTTTTCTGGCGGCGGTAACCCATTGTCCTAAAGTGCCTTCAGGAAGAGATAATCGGGAAGCGCCTTCACTGATCGAAAGTTGATTTTCAAGAACCGTTCTGACAGCTTCGGCTTTGAACTCTTTAGAGTAACGTTGGGTTTTTCTGCTCATTATTAGCTCCTTCTGATGCCATTCTATTTCAGGAAGGAGTGTCCGTTAAACTCAGGCTACCTCAGTCAACGATAGCCAAAAATAAAACTTGACTGCGATCATGTTTCCGCTTTAAACATCTCACTTGCATGCATAAAAATATAAAATGAATTGGCATGTGAGCTGGTACAGACATTACGGATAATCCCTGAGCACGGCAGTGGACATCATCGAAGGATCACAGGTATATGAACTGGCAACTCATCTCATTTTTTGGCGATAGCACCGTTTTGCAGCACAGCGCTCGTTTCTCCGCAGGGCTGCAAAAAGCAGCAGTCGCCACCGGCCTGCATCAACGCCGCTCTGGCGCAACATCTGACTGATTGCCCGGCTACCGGCTGCGCCACGACTGAGAGCATGGAAAGCCTCACCCGACTTCGTAACTCAATTCTTTGCACATTAACAGGACGCTTCACCTGCGCGTAATAAACGCTACGGTAAATACCGAACAAATGACAAAGAACTCGCACTGGCCATTTTGCTTTCAGCCGTGTGATTAGCGCGACAGCTTCCCGGGGATTTCGCTCATCAGCACGGCAGCCTGCTTTAGTATTTCTTTTTCCATCTCAAGGCACTTTATCTGCGCTTTAAGCTGCTGAATTTCGCGTTGTTCAGGGCTAATAGCATTACCAGCGGGCTCAATACCCTGAAGTTCCTGCTTATACAACCGTATCCATTTACGCAAATGGTCAGGGTTGAGCTCAAGTGCCAGCGCGACTTCTCTGACATCACGCTGGTATTTAACCACCACCTGCTCGAAAGCTTCAAGCTTGAACTCCGCGGAAAAGGTACGTTTAGTCCGACGAGTTTTGATCATGCATCACCTCATTTTCACTGTTTTAACATTAACAGGATTTCGAGGTGTCCTGAATTATCCTACAGTAACAACACTCCCAATTGTGACCGAAATCCCGTAAACTTAGCGCTGCCAAAAATAATGACCTGACCAATTATTCATCCACAGGTCGATAAAAAATTAAGTCGTTCAGGTAGTCAGTACGCTGGTAGCTGTTAAGCCAAGGGCGGTAGCGTCGCTGAAGCCGCTTGCTGCTGCACAGAGGTTCTCTTCAACGGCTGTAAATATCGACCCGGTCAGGATGATCATCATCAATAGATATCTATCAATTTTCTATGGATTTCCTCAGAAGTTGTTTAGGAGCGGCTGCTGATATCGCCTAGACATTAACTTTCATGTCTCATTGATAGCCTGTAGGGTAAATTCGTCTACATTGTGAGCTGAGTGGATGTTATAAGGCTAACAAGCAGCTTAGGGTAAATGTACTTGCCTCGCCGGTGTTGCACAGCGAAGTCAGCTGGTGCCGCGAGCGCTTTCTATCTTGGTATTCCCCTCATTCTCATTGAGATACGACAGCAGGGCTGAAAATGGATCTTGTACAATGATAAAAATTACGCGCATTGCCGTGACGTTGGGTTTGCTTTCCTCACTGGGAGCCCAGGCTTACGCGGCCGGGTTAGTGGTAAATGACAACGACTTGCGTAACGACCTGGCCTGGCTTTCCGTTCGCGGGGTCATCCATCTGAGCCTGTCGACGTGGCCGCTGAGCCAGGAAGAGATCGCCCGGGCGCTGAAAAAGGCCAAACCTTCCTATTCTTCTGAGCAAGTGGTGCTGGCGCGTATTAACCAGCGACTGGCTGCCTTGAAAGCGGATTTCCGGGTCACCGGCTACACTTCAACCGATCAGCCGGGTACTCCGCAGGGGTTTGGTCAGACACAGCCAGCGGATAACTCGTTAGGCCTGGCATTCAACAACAGCGGCGAGTGGTGGGATATCCATCTCCAGGGCAACGTTGAAGGGGGAGAGCGGATCAGCAACGGATCACGCTTCAACGCCAACGGTGCCTACGGCGCGGTGAAGTTCTGGAACCAGTGGCTCTCTTTTGGTCAGGTACCACAGTGGTGGGGGCCTGGCTATGAAGGTAGCCTGATCCGCGGTGATGCCATGCGACCGATGACCGGTTTCCTGATGCAGCGCGCAGAGCAGGCAGCGCCAGAGACCTGGTGGCTGCGCTGGGTGGGGCCATGGCAATACCAGATCTCCGCCAGCCAGATGAATCAATATACTGCGGTGCCCCATGCCAAAATTATCGGTGGACGCTTCACCTTTACACCGTTTCAGTCATTAGAATTAGGTGCTTCGCGCATTATGCAGTGGGGTGGGGAAGGACGCCCTGAATCGTTCAGCAGTTTCTGGGATGGTTTTACTGGAAAAGATAATACCGGGACAGATAACGAACCGGGTAACCAGCTGGCCGGGTTTGACTTTAAATTCAAACTGGAACCGACCCTTGGCTGGCCGGTGAGTTTTTACGGACAGATGATCGGCGAGGATGAGGCAGGTTTCCTTCCCTCAGCAAATACATTCCTTGGTGGAGTGGAAGGACATCATGGTTGGGGTAAGAATGCGGTAAACTGGTACGTTGAGGCTCACGATACAAGATCTAATATGAGCCGTACTAATTACATATACACGCATCATATTTACAAGGGTGGTTATTACCAACAGGGATATCCGTTGGGTGACGCGATGGGCGGGGATGGTCAACTCATTGCCGGTAGGGTTGAACTTATTACAGAAGATAATCAGCGCTGGAGTACGCGCCTGGTTTACGCCAAAGTTAACCCGGAAAATCAGTCGATCAATAAAGCATTCCCCCATGCGGATACCTTGAAAGGTGTACAGCTAGGCTGGAGCGGGGATGTTTATCAGTCTGTACGTCTGAACACCTCGCTGTGGTACACCAACGCTAACAACAGCGACAGCGATGACGTTGGGGCCAGCGCAGGGATAGAAATACCATTTAGTTTATAAGGCTGAATGCTGAAAACAGGGAGAGAGGGTGGTAGCGCTGCAGGACGCAGTCAGCTTTAATCTCTCCATATGCCTGCAGGGATGCAACGGCGATGACAGCTGCTCAGGAATTGGCAAATTTTGATTTACTGATGATGTGACATTATGAAGAAAAAAATTGTTAGATTTTCGGCATTAGCATTGGCGATTGGGTTTTTATCGGGCTGTACAATCATCCCTGGCCAGGGATTAAACAGTCTGCGTAAGAACGTGGTTGAGCTGCCAGACAGCGACTACGATCTGGATAAACTGGTGAATGTGTATCCGATGACGCCGGGTCTGGTCGACCAGCTCCGTCCGGAAACCGTTCTGGCGAAACCTAACCCTCAGCTAGACAATTTGTTGCGCAGTTATGAATATCGTATTGGGGTAGGTGATGTGCTGATGGTCACCGTATGGGACCATCCGGAACTAACTACCCCTGCAGGGCAATACCGTAGTGCAAGCGATACCGGTAACTGGGTTAATTCAGATGGTACTATTTTCTACCCTTATATCGGTAAGGTGCAGGTAGCGGGCAAAACGCTTAGCCAGGTACGCCAGGATATCGCCAGCCGTTTGACTACTTATATTGAAAGTCCTCAGGTTGATGTGAGTGTAGCGGCATTTCGCTCGCAAAAAGCTTATGTTACCGGCGAGGTTGTAAATTCTGGCAAGCAACCTATCACTAACATCCCATTAACTGTGATGGATGCTATCAATGCTGCAGGAGGTTTAGCCCCTGATGCGGATTGGCGAAATGTAGTATTAACGCATAATGGGAAAGATACAAAAGTGTCTCTCTACGCATTAATGCAAAAGGGTGATCTTACTCAGAATCATCTGCTTTATCCTGGAGATATTCTGTTTGTTCCTCGTAATGATGATTTAAAAGTTTTTGTTATGGGTGAGGTTGGTAAACAGAGCACATTAAAAATGGATCGCAGTGGTATGACTTTAGCTGAAGCGTTAGGTAACGCCGAAGGTATATTACAAGCATCCAGCGACGCGACTGGAGTGTTTGTAATTCGGCAGTTGAAAGGGGATAAGCAAGGTAAAATTGCCAATATTTATCAGCTTAATGCGCAAGATGCTTCCGCAATGGTTCTTGGCACGGAATTCCAACTACAGCCGTATGATATTGTTTACGTTACAACGGCCCCGGTAGTACGTTGGAATCGTGTCATATCACAGTTAGTACCGACTATTAGTGGCGTGCATGATATGACAGAAACAGCTAAGTTTATCAAGGATTGGCCATAAAAATGTTTAATACTATATTAGTTGTTTGTACAGGTAACATATGTCGTTCACCTATTGGTGAACATCTATTACGTGGGTTATTAAGCAACAAAATCGTTGACTCGGCTGGAACCAATGCACTAGTAGGGCATGCTGCAGATCCAAGTGCATCAAAAATAGCATCAAGACATGGATTATGCCTTGATGGTCATAAGGGGAAACAATTTACTTCATCGTTAGGCCGCAGATACGATCTAATCTTAGTTATGGAAAAAAGCCATATTGATCATATTGGTCGCATTGCACCTGAGGTAAGAGGCAAAACAATGCTATTTGGTTATTGGTTAGGTAATAGAGAAATACCAGACCCATACCGAAAAAGTGAAGAAGCTTTTTTTTCTGTTTATGATTTGATAGAGCAGTCTGGTAAACTTTGGGCTGAAAAACTAGGTGTAAATTAAGCGGGAATTTTTTAATGACTTCAGTTATAAATAAGAAAGTAGATAATGATTCCGAGGATATAGATTTAGGCCGGATAATTGGAGAGGTGATCGATCATCGGAAATTAATAATATCAATCACAGCTTTGTTTACCTTGCTTGCTCTAACCTATGCTTTATTTGCAACACCTATATATCAAGCCGATGCACTAATTCAAGTTGAACAAAAGCAAGCAAATGCGATTCTTAGCAATTTAAGCCAAATGCTACCGAATAGCCAACCTGAATCAGCGCCAGAAATATCATTGCTTCAATCAAGAATGATAATTGGAAAAACAGTAGATGATTTAAATCTACAGGCGAGAGTACGACAAAACTACTTCCCAATTTTCGGTAAAGGTTTTTCACGTATTACAGGAGAAAAACCTGGTTCGATCGAGGTGTCACGACTGTTTATCCCAAACGTAGGCGATGACACTCCAGAGATCATAGTAAAAATAATTAATGAAAACAGTTTCGAAGTTAATATTG
>OHCJ01000013.1_pt1 | contig 67093 bp, 58 predicted proteins | sample 1566821 | NCBI WGS metagenome assembly OHCJ01 (sample SAMEA3879545, study PRJEB24766) | human gut metagenome | biome: human-associated habitat; feature: feces | place: USA | collected 1985/1987 | reverse complement strand
ACTAAATAAAAAAGACCCTTACAAGAGAATGATATAATTTATGCTATGAGTTTTTTACATCTTACGCTAACATAATGTTATTATAAATCTGCGAACATGTCTCAGTGACCACACCTGACAGGAGTATGTAATGTCCAAGCAACAGATCGGGGTTGTCGGTATGGCAGTGATGGGGCGTAACCTTGCGCTGAACATCGAAAGCCGTGGTTATACCGTCTCCGTTTTCAACCGCTCCCGTGAAAAGACCGAAGAAGTGATTGCCGAAAATCCAGGCAAGCAGCTGGTTCCTTACTATACAGTACAAGAGTTCGTTGAATCCCTCGAAACACCACGCCGTATCCTGTTGATGGTGAAGGCCGGGGCTGGCACCGACAGCGCCATCGATTCCCTGAAGCCTTACCTCGATAAAGGCGACATCATCATTGATGGCGGTAACACCTTCTTCCAGGACACCATCCGTCGTAACCGTGAGCTGTCTGCCGAAGGTTTTAACTTTATCGGTACCGGTGTTTCCGGTGGTGAAGAGGGGGCTCTGAAAGGACCTTCCATCATGCCTGGTGGGCAGAAAGAAGCCTATGAGTTAGTTGCTCCGATTCTGAAGCAGATTGCTGCGGTTGCTGAAGACGGTGAGCCATGTGTCACCTATATCGGTGCTGACGGTGCTGGCCATTATGTGAAGATGGTTCATAACGGCATCGAGTATGGTGACATGCAGCTGATTGCTGAAGCATATGCGCTTTTGAAAGGCGGTCTGGCACTTTCCAACGAAGAGCTGGCGCAAACCTTCACCGAATGGAACGAAGGTGAGTTAAGCAGCTACCTGATCGACATTACCAAAGATATCTTCACCAAGAAGGATGAAGAAGGTAAGTACCTCGTTGATGTCATTCTTGATGAAGCAGCAAACAAAGGCACCGGTAAGTGGACCAGCCAGAGCTCACTGGATCTCGGCGAACCTTTGTCTCTGATCACCGAGTCTGTATTTGCTCGCTATATTTCTTCGCTTAAAGACCAGCGTGTAGCCGCGTCGAAAGTGCTGAGTGGTCCGCAGGCCCAGCCGGCCGGTGATAAAGCAGAATTTATCGAAAAAGTGCGTCGCGCGTTGTACCTCGGTAAAATCGTCTCCTATGCTCAGGGCTTCTCCCAGCTGCGTGCTGCTTCTGATGAATACAACTGGGATCTTAACTACGGCGAGATCGCTAAGATTTTCCGCGCTGGCTGCATCATTCGTGCGCAGTTCCTGCAGAAGATCACTGATGCTTATGCGCAAAACGCTGGCATTGCTAACCTCCTGCTGGCGCCGTACTTCAAACAGATCGCTGATGACTATCAGCAAGCGCTGCGTGATGTGGTGGCTTATGCCGTGCAGAATGGTATTCCGGTACCGACGTTCTCTGCCGCGATTGCCTACTACGATAGTTATCGTTCCGCAGTTCTGCCAGCTAACCTGATCCAGGCTCAGCGTGATTACTTTGGTGCGCATACCTATAAACGTACCGATAAAGAAGGTGTATTCCACACAGAGTGGTTGGAATAAATTTCTTTCCACAGTCAGGCCATTTGGCCTGACTGTTTTTAATTTTATATTTAATGTTGCAACCTGACCTTAAGCATTTCCTTTCTAATAATATTTCTAATATCTAATTTTTAAACTTTTTAAGAATTTGCCATATTTATTATCTTGTACGCCTATATTAATCTGCTTCTGGCCTCAGTAAATTACTGGGTGTTAAATAACAGGGTTTTAATTAAAGGAAATTAATATGTTACTTCCTGTGATAATGGCTGGCGGTACCGGCAGTCGTCTCTGGCCGATGTCTCGCGAGCTTTACCCGAAACAGTTCCTCCGCCTGTTCGGGCAGAACTCCATGCTGCAGGAAACCATCACCCGACTCTCGGGCCTTGAAATCCATGAACCGATGGTCATCTGTAACGAAGAGCACCGCTTCCTGGTGGCCGAACAGCTGCGCCAGCTCAACAAGCTGTCGAACAACATTATTCTTGAGCCGGTCGGGCGCAACACCGCGCCGGCCATCGCCCTGGCGGCCCTTCAGGCCACCCGCTACGGTGACGACCCGCTGATGCTGGTCCTCGCCGCCGACCATATCATCAATAACCAGCCGGTCTTCCACGACGCCATCCGCGTCGCCGAGCAGTATGCCGATGAAGGCCATCTGGTCACCTTCGGTATCGTGCCGAACGCCCCGGAAACCGGCTACGGCTACATCCAGCGCGGCATGGCCCTAACCGACAGCGCTCACACCCCGTACCAGGTGGCCCGCTTCGTGGAGAAGCCGGACCGCGAGCGCGCCGAGGCCTACCTCGCCTCCGGGGAGTACTACTGGAACAGCGGCATGTTTATGTTCCGCGCCAAAAAATACCTCTCCGAGCTGGCCAAATTCCGCCCGGATATCCTCGAAGCCTGCCAGGCCGCGGTGAATGCCGCCGACAACGGCAGCGACTTCATCAGCATTCCGCATGACATTTTCTGCGAGTGCCCGGACGAGTCCGTGGACTACGCGGTGATGGAGAAAACCGCCGACGCGGTGGTGGTCGGTCTCGATGCCGACTGGAGCGATGTCGGCTCCTGGTCCGCCCTGTGGGAGGTCAGCCCGAAAGATGAGCAGGGCAACGTCCTCAGCGGCGACGCGTGGGTGCACAACAGCGAAAACTGCTACATCAACAGCGACGAGAAGCTGGTGGCGGCCATCGGCGTGGAGAATCTGGTGATTGTCAGCACCAAGGACGCCGTGCTGGTGATGAACCGCGAGCGTTCCCAGGACGTGAAGAAGGCGGTCGAGTTCCTCAAGCAGAACCAGCGCAGCGAATACAAGCGCCACCGCGAGATTTACCGTCCCTGGGGCCGCTGCGACGTGGTGGTCCAGACCCCGCGCTTCAACGTCAACCGCATCACGGTGAAACCTGGCGGTGCCTTCTCGATGCAGATGCACCACCATCGCGCTGAGCATTGGGTTATTCTCGCCGGCACCGGTCAGGTGACGGTCAACGGTAAGCAGTTCCTGTTGTCCGAGAACCAGTCCACCTTTATTCCGATTGGCGCCGAGCACTGCCTGGAAAACCCTGGCTGTATTCCGCTGGAAGTGCTGGAGATCCAGTCGGGGTCGTACCTCGGCGAGGACGACATTATTCGTATTAAAGACCAGTATGGTCGTTGCTAATTTTTTCGGGACAAAACGCAGAATGACACAGTTAACTTGTTTTAAAGCTTATGACATCCGTGGTGAACTGGGTGAGGAACTGAACGAGGACATCGCCTACCGTATCGGTCGCGCCTACGGCGAATTTCTGAAACCCGGGAAGATAGTGGTGGGGGGCGATGTGCGCCTCACAAGCGAGTCGCTGAAGCTGGCGCTGGCCCGCGGGTTAATGGACGCCGGTACCGACGTGCTGGACATCGGCCTGAGCGGTACCGAAGAGATTTACTTTGCCACCTTCCACCTTGGGGTAGATGGTGGCATCGAGGTGACCGCGAGCCACAATCCTATGAACTACAACGGCATGAAGCTGGTGCGCGAGAATGCGAAGCCCATCAGCGGCGACACCGGCCTGCGGGATATCCAGCGCCTGGCGGAGGAAAACCAGTTCCCGCCAGTGGACCCGGCGCGTCGCGGGACCCTGAGCAAGATATCGGTACTGAAGGAGTATGTTGACCATCTGATGAGCTACGTGGACTTCTCGAACTTCACCCGTCCACTGAAGTTGGTGGTGAACTCCGGAAACGGGGCTGCGGGGCACGTGATTGATGAGGTGGAGAAACGCTTCGCGGCGGCCGGGGTGCCGGTAACCTTTATCAAGGTGCATCACCAGCCGGATGGCCATTTCCCTAACGGTATCCCGAATCCGCTGCTGCCGGAGTGCCGCCAGGATACCGCCGACGCGGTGCGCGAGCATCAGGCCGACATGGGGATTGCCTTTGACGGCGACTTCGATCGCTGCTTCCTGTTCGATGACGAAGCTTCGTTTATCGAGGGGTATTACATTGTCGGCCTGCTGGCTGAGGCGTTCCTGCAGAAGCAGCCGGGAGCGAAAATCATTCACGACCCGCGCTTGACGTGGAACACGGTAGACATCGTGACCCGCAACGGCGGCCAGCCGGTGATGTCGAAGACGGGGCATGCGTTCATCAAGGAGCGGATGCGTCAGGAAGACGCTATCTACGGCGGGGAGATGAGTGCGCACCATTACTTCCGCGATTTCGCCTACTGCGATAGCGGGATGATCCCGTGGCTGCTGGTGGCGGAGCTGCTGTGCCTGAAGAACAGTTCGCTGAAATCGCTGGTGGCGGACCGCCAGGCGGCGTTCCCGGCGTCGGGGGAGATCAACCGCAAGCTGGGGAATGCGGCGGAGGCGATAGCGCGCATCCGGGCGAAGTATGAGCCGGCGGCCGCACATATCGACACAACGGACGGTATCAGTATTGAATACCCTGAGTGGCGCTTTAACCTGCGCACGTCCAACACGGAGCCGGTGGTGCGTCTGAACGTTGAGTCCAGAGCGGATACTGCGTTAATGAATGCAAAAACCGAAGAGATTTTAGCCCTCCTCAAGTAATGCATTAACCATAACGGAAGCCATAGGGTCAGATTTTAATCGTATTTTTGACCTTATGGCTTATTCTTGACATCCCACAGGTCAAAGCGTAAAACCGCCCACAGCATTATTAAAATTCGTGGCTATCCGCCATTATCCAGTTAACTGATTAAAGTGTAATAGAATGAAAATTACTATTTCCGGTACAGGTTATGTTGGTTTATCGAACGGTATCCTGATTGCGCAAAACCACGAAGTGGTGGCCCTGGATATCGTACAGGCCAAAGTGGATATGCTTAACCAGAAGATCTCTCCGATTGTGGATAAAGAGATTCAGGAATATCTGGCAGAAAAACCGTTAAATTTCCGTGCCACCACGGACAAGCACGACGCCTATCGTAATGCCGACTACGTGATCATTGCGACGCCGACCGATTATGATCCCAAAACTAACTACTTCAACACCTCTACGGTGGAAGCGGTTATTCGCGATGTCACAGAGATCAACCCGAACGCGGTAATGATCATTAAATCGACCATCCCGGTGGGGTTCACCCGCGACATTAAAGAACGTTTAGGGATTGATAATGTTATTTTCTCTCCTGAGTTCCTGCGTGAAGGCCGTGCGCTGTACGACAACCTGCACCCGTCGCGTATTGTCATCGGTGAGCGCTCTGCGCGTGCCGAACGTTTTGCTGATCTGCTGAAAGAAGGCGCGATCAAGCAGGATATCCCAACCCTGTTTACCGACTCCACCGAAGCGGAAGCGATCAAACTGTTCGCTAACACCTATCTGGCGCTACGCGTTGCTTATTTCAACGAGCTTGACAGCTATGCTGAAAGCCAGGGGCTGAACAGCAAGCAGATTATCGAAGGGGTATGCCTGGATCCGCGTATCGGCAACCATTATAACAACCCGTCCTTTGGCTACGGCGGCTACTGCCTGCCGAAAGATACCAAGCAGCTGCTGGCGAACTACGAATCGGTCCCGAACAATATCATCGCGGCTATCGTCGATGCCAACCGTACCCGTAAAGACTTTATCGCGGATTCTATTCTCGCTCGTAAGCCGAAAGTGGTGGGTGTATATCGCCTGATCATGAAGAGTGGTTCGGACAACTTCCGCGCCTCTTCTATTCAGGGCATTATGAAGCGCATCAAGGCGAAAGGTATTCCGGTTATTATCTATGAACCGGTGATGCAGGAAGATGAGTTCTTCAACTCCCGCGTCGTGCGCGACCTGGATGCCTTCAAACAAGAGGCGGATGTGATCATCTCTAACCGTATGGCGGAAGAACTGGCAGATGTGGCGGACAAGGTTTACACCCGCGATCTGTTTGGCAACGATTAATCCTGTTTGTCTGTCACTGGCGGCCTGCCGCCGCCAGTGTGTTCCTTTATCCCTTCCTCATTTCTCCTTCCCCGAGCCTATTTTCCGCTCATTCAGATTAACCTCAATAAATTGTGATGGACATTACGATCCTGCTCAAAAGCCGTTGCGGGTTGAAAACAGGTCCGATAAGTTAAACTTACCTTGTGAAGAGTTACCGTCACTGTGATGTAGATGCCGGAGATAAGCGCCGGGAGGTAAAACAAAGCCTGCAACGCAGGCTTTTGTTATTTATGTCCTATGAAAAAACGAGGGACAGGGCGCGAGTAGCGTTATTTTTTCTTGCCTTAAGGCCATGCCAAAACGCAGAATGAATAGTCATTCTGTCATATCATTTTTTTATCTCTTAATATTATCTTAATCTAATTGTAATATGAAGTGGGCCTTACCACTTGCGTTTATTAAACGTCAGTTTCGTTTTCTTTCTGTCTTTTAAATAAGAAATTAAGAAATAAACGGAAACAGCAAGTAGTATGGCAGCGACCACTAAAAAAAATAGGTTTTCCATAATATCTACCACAGGGCGTATGTTGATTGAATTATTAGTTTGATAAGCAATACATCAGTTTTGTGCTGTTGCATGGCTTGCTCTAACATATCCTGGATTTAGGAAAATTCCTACAGAGAGTAATGTTTTTTATCGCTCAGTATTTAATGCTATTTTTTTTTTATGGAAATGGTATGGATACGTGATAAGACCAGACCCCGGGCGTGTGGAGATTTGCTTTTTCAGCAATGGCTGGATGAAACTGGTTTCAGCCGAATGGTCTGAAGGGTAAAAAAATACGCTATAGCATAAAATATTATATATAACGTGATACAGTTGCATTTGATTGACATAACGTAAGGATATGCAGATTACCTGAAAGAAGTTGCCGCAATCAGACGATTGCGGCAGGGCAGGGGGATTAGATCTGATAGTAATCCTTGTACCAGTCCACGAAGTTCTTCACGCCGTCCTTCACTGACGTTTGCGGCTTAAAGCCCACCAGGTCATACAGCGGTTGGGTGTCTGCGCTGGTGTCCAGCACATCTCCCGGCTGGATCGGCATCATATTCTTCTGCGCTTCCATCCCCAGCGCCTCTTCCAGGGCAGTGATGTAGTCCATCAGTTCCACTGGTGAGCTGTTGCCAATGTTATATACCCTGTACGGCGCGGAGCTGGTAGCCGGGGAACCGCTCTCAACGGTCCAGTCGGCATTGGCCTGCGGGATCACATCCTGCACCCGAACCACCGCCTCGACGATGTCGTCGATATAGGTGAAGTCGCGCTTCATTTTGCCGTAGTTGTAAACGTCGATACTTTTTCCTTCCAGCATCGCTTTCGTGAACTTGAACAGCGCCATATCCGGGCGACCCCACGGACCATAAACTGTAAAGAAGCGCAGCCCGGTGGTCGGGATGCCGTACAGGTGAGAATAGGTGTGCGCCATCAGCTCATTAGCTTTCTTGGTGGCGGCATACAGGGAGACCGGATGATCGACGGAATCTTCGGTGGAGAACGGCATTTTACGGTTGAGGCCGTAAACCGAGCTGGAGGAGGCGTACACTAGGTGTTTCACCTAGGCATGACGGCAGCCTTCCAGAATGTTCAGATACCCCATCAGGTTAGCGTCTGCGTAGGCATACGGGTTTTCCAGCGAGTAGCGCACGCCGGCCTGGGCGGCTAGGTGGATCACGCGGTCAAATTGTTCTGCGGCGAACAGCTTTGCCATACCTTCACGGTCGGCCAAATCCAGCTGCTGGAAATGGAATGCCGGAGATGCCAGGCGATCCAGACGGGTCTGCTTCAGGCTGACGTCATAATAGTCGTTCATGTTGTCGATTCCGACAACATCATGCCCTTCATTCAGCAGGCGCTGCGCGATATGGAAGCCGATAAAACCTGCGGCGCCAGTGACCAAAAACTTCATATTTTTCCTGCGGGGTGTGGATATCCCGTTCTACATAAGTGCCGATTTTACACTGGCTTGCGGTTGGGATTACTTGCTTTGCCGCGTCTTACCCGCGAGGCGAGAGGTGAAGGGCGTTTTTTCTGGCAAAACAGCGGTGGCAAAGACTGATAAATGACAATATTTCTCATTAGACTGTTAGCCTCCGAATAATAACCTTGTGATCGGTCGGTGGCTTAGCGATTCGTGGCGATACCCTAAAGGCAGCCAATTCCCTCCGGGACGGCGTAATTTTGCTTAAAGTTATATTTTTCGTCAGCGGAACATTTAGTAAATGGGCAAAAATCGCGCCATGCTTTCCTTCATTTTGTCTTTTATATCATAGGCTTATTTTTTTTGTTTGTTTAATGAATGTTTAAGATGTGTATTATTTGAGTAATCTATTAATCAGTAGGTTTTTTTATTTTTATTCCCGTCGTCCAGCGCTATAATCTGCGGACGATTTTCTTTGTGGAATGTGCATTGTAGAGCATGAGTCGTTTATCCCACCTGTCGGAACATAGCGCCGTCGCCGTGTGCAAAGGGCCATCAAGCCTGAACGCGCGCTGTCTTCTTGGCGGCGAAGATGATGTCTCTTCTTCTCTTTCCTCGCATCGTGAACGCTCCCTTTTGCTGCAGGCTCGCATCGGCGGGTCGCCCGTTTCTCTTTCATCGGTGGCGAAAAGCGCAGACGTTATACCCTGCGTAAATGAGAAAGTCCTGATGGTTAATCCGGCTGCAAATGAGGAAAGTGTGGTGCGTTTGGCGGCTAGGTGAGGAACAGATGCATATTAAAAGCAGAGATATGTCTCAAGGCATATCTCTGCTTTTAGGTTTTCAGGCCCCCCGTTCTGTCAGACTGGCTTTTCAGGCCGCTGACTGAACGATCTGCCGACAGCCTGAAGCGAAAGAGGGTGGCGCTTAGCCTGGAGCACGGGAGCAGTACGCATTTTGGTTGCGACAGCCAATGGCGGTAGCGTGCCTCAAAAAGGCCACGCCACCTGACGGTCGATTGATTGATAGTAAAATAAAACAATTATTTATTTAAGGATTTCATTATGTTACTTCCTGTAATTATGGCTGGTGGTACCGGCAGTCGTCTCTGGCCGATGTCACGCGAGCTTTACCCGAAACAGTTCCTCCGGCTGTACGGGCAGAACTCCATGCTGCAGGAAACCATCACCCGACTCTCGGGCCTTGAAATCCATGAACCGATGGTCATCTGTAACGAAGAGCACCGCTTCCTGGTGGCCGAACAGCTGCGCCAGCTCAACAAGCTGTCGAACAACATTATTCTTGAGCCGGTCGGGCGCAACACCGCGCCGGCCATCGCCCTGGCGGCCCTTCAGGCCACCCGCTACGGTGACGACCCGCTGATGCTGGTCCTCGCCGCCGACCATATCATCAATAACCAGCCGGTCTTCCACGACGCCATCCGCGTCGCCGAGCAGTATGCCGATGAAGGCCATCTGGTCACCTTCGGTATCGTGCCGAACGCCCCGGAAACCGGCTACGGCTACATCCAGCGCGGCATGGCCCTAACCGACAGCGCTCACACCCCGTACCAGGTGGCCCGCTTCGTGGAGAAGCCGGACCGCGAGCGCGCCGAGGCCTACCTCGCCTCCGGGGAGTACTACTGGAACAGCGGCATGTTTATGTTCCGCGCCAAAAAATACCTCTCCGAGCTGGCCAAATTCCGCCCGGATATCCTCGAAGCCTGCCAGGCCGCGGTGAATGCCGCCGACAACGGCAGCGACTTCATCAGCATTCCGCATGACATTTTCTGCGAGTGCCCGGACGAGTCCGTGGACTACGCGGTGATGGAGAAAACCGCCGACGCGGTGGTGGTCGGTCTCGATGCCGACTGGAGCGATGTCGGCTCCTGGTCCGCCCTGTGGGAGGTCAGCCCGAAAGATGAGCAGGGCAACGTCCTCAGCGGCGACGCGTGGGTGCACAACAGCGAAAACTGCTACATCAACAGCGACGAGAAGCTGGTGGCGGCCATCGGCGTGGAGAATCTGGTGATTGTCAGCACCAAGGACGCCGTGCTGGTGATGAACCGCGAGCGTTCCCAGGACGTGAAGAAGGCGGTCGAGTTCCTCAAGCAGAACCAGCGCAGCGAATACAAGCGCCACCGCGAGATTTACCGTCCCTGGGGCCGCTGCGACGTGGTGGTCCAGACCCCGCGCTTCAACGTCAACCGCATCACGGTGAAACCTGGCGGTGCCTTCTCGATGCAGATGCACCACCATCGCGCTGAGCATTGGGTTATTCTCGCCGGCACCGGTCAGGTGACGGTCAACGGTAAGCAGTTCCTGTTGTCCGAGAACCAGTCCACCTTTATTCCGATTGGCGCCGAGCACTGCCTGGAAAACCCTGGCTGTATTCCGCTGGAAGTGCTGGAGATCCAGTCGGGGTCGTACCTCGGCGAGGACGACATTATTCGTATTAAAGACCAGTATGGTCGTTGCTAATTTTTTCGGGACAAAACGCAGAATGACACAGTTAACTTGTTTTAAAGCTTATGACATCCGTGGTGAACTGGGTGAGGAACTGAACGAGGACATCGCCTACCGTATCGGTCGCGCCTACGGCGAATTTCTGAAACCCGGGAAGATAGTGGTGGGGGGCGATGTGCGCCTCACAAGCGAGTCGCTGAAGCTGGCGCTGGCCCGCGGGTTAATGGACGCCGGTACCGACGTGCTGGACATCGGCCTGAGCGGTACCGAAGAGATTTACTTTGCCACCTTCCACCTTGGGGTAGATGGTGGCATCGAGGTGACCGCGAGCCACAATCCTATGAACTACAACGGCATGAAGCTGGTGCGCGAGAATGCGAAGCCCATCAGCGGCGACACCGGCCTGCGGGATATCCAGCGCCTGGCGGAGGAAAACCAGTTCCCGCCAGTGGACCCGGCGCGTCGCGGGACCCTGAGCAAGATATCGGTACTGAAGGAGTATGTTGACCATCTGATGAGCTACGTGGACTTCTCGAACTTCACCCGTCCACTGAAGTTGGTGGTGAACTCCGGAAACGGGGCTGCGGGGCACGTGATTGATGAGGTGGAGAAACGCTTCGCGGCGGCCGGGGTGCCGGTAACCTTTATCAAGGTGCATCACCAGCCGGATGGCCATTTCCCTAACGGTATCCCGAATCCGCTGCTGCCGGAGTGCCGCCAGGATACCGCCGACGCGGTGCGCGAGCATCAGGCCGACATGGGGATTGCCTTTGACGGCGACTTCGATCGCTGCTTCCTGTTCGATGACGAAGCTTCGTTTATCGAGGGGTATTACATTGTCGGCCTGCTGGCTGAGGCGTTCCTGCAGAAGCAGCCGGGAGCGAAAATCATTCACGACCCGCGCTTGACGTGGAACACGGTAGACATCGTGACCCGCAACGGCGGCCAGCCGGTGATGTCGAAGACGGGGCATGCGTTCATCAAGGAGCGGATGCGTCAGGAAGACGCTATCTACGGCGGGGAGATGAGTGCGCACCATTACTTCCGCGATTTCGCCTACTGCGATAGCGGGATGATCCCGTGGCTGCTGGTGGCGGAGCTGCTGTGCCTGAAGAACAGCTCGCTGAAATCGCTGGTGGCGGAACGCCAGAAGGCGTTCCCTGCGTCGGGAGAGATCAACCGCAAGCTAAGGAATGCTGCTGAGGCGATAGCGCGCATCCGGGCGCAGTATGAGCCGGCGGCTGCACACATCGACACAACGGACGGGATCAGTATTGAATACCCTGAATGGCGCTTTAACCTGCGCACGTCTAACACCGAGCCGGTGGTGCGTCTGAACGTTGAGTCCAGAGCTGATGTGGCGCTTATGAATGAAAAAACGACCGAGCTGTTACACCTGTTAAGCGGGGAATAAGGTGAGAGATTTACTAACGACGATTTATCGTTATCGGGGATTTATCTGGAGCAGTGTTAAACGTGATTTTCAGGCGCGCTATCAAACTAGTATGCTGGGCGCACTATGGCTCGTTTTACAACCACTCTCTATGATTCTGGTCTATACCCTGGTTTTTTCCGAGGTGATGAAGGCAAGAATGCCCGATAATACCGGGTCGTTTGCCTATAGTATTTATCTCTGTTCCGGGGTACTGACCTGGGGATTATTTACTGAGATGCTGGATAAAGGTCAGAGCGTATTTATTAACAATGCTAATCTGATCAAGAAACTCAGTTTTCCGAAAATCTGTCTGCCGATCATCGTGACGTTATCGGCGGTGCTAAATTTCGCGATTATTTTCAGTTTGTTTCTAATTTTTATCATTGTCACCGGTAACTTCCCCGGCTGGCTCTTTCTCTCGGTGATACCGGTCCTGCTTTTGCAGATCCTGTTTGCCGGTGGGCTGGGGATGATCCTTGGTGTGATGAACGTCTTTTTCAGGGATGTGGGGCAACTGGTTGGCGTTGCGCTGCAATTCTGGTTTTGGTTCACACCCATTGTTTATGTACTGAATTCATTACCTGCATGGGCAAAAAATCTGATGATGTATAACCCGATGACTCGGATCATGCAATCTTATCAGTCCATCTTCGCCTATCATCTGGCCCCCAACTGGTATTCGCTATGGCCAGTATTGGCTCTCGCCATTATTTTCTGCGTCATCGGTTTCAGGATGTTCCGCAAGCATGCGGCGGATATGGTGGATGAATTATAATGAGTTATATCAGAGTAAATAATGTCGGTAAGGCGTATCGCCAGTATCACTCAAAGACCGGGAGACTGATCGAATGGTTATCCCCTCTGAATACCAAACGCCATAATTTGAAATGGATCCTCAGTGACATTAATTTCGAAGTCGCTCCGGGCGAGGCTGTCGGTATTATCGGTATCAACGGTGCAGGCAAGAGTACCCTGCTTAAACTCATAACCGGGACGTCCAGGCCGACGACTGGAGAAATTGAAATCTCTGGACGTGTCGCTGCATTACTCGAATTGGGGATGGGGTTTCATTCTGATTTCACTGGTCGGCAGAATGTTTATATGTCTGGGCAACTGTTGGGGTTATCGTCAGAGAAAATAACTGAACTGATGCCGCAAATTGAAGAGTTTGCTGAGATTGGGGATTATATCGATCAGCCTGTGCGCGTCTACTCCAGTGGGATGCAAGTTCGATTAGCTTTTAGTGTAGCGACGGCTATCCGTCCTGATGTGCTAATTATCGATGAGGCATTATCTGTTGGGGATGCATATTTCCAGCATAAAAGCTTTGAGCGTATTCGAAAATTTCGTCAGGAAGGCACCACGCTGTTGCTGGTATCCCATGATAAACAAGCGATCCAAAGCATTTGCGACCGGGCCATTTTATTGAATAAAGGCCAAATTGAAATGGAAGGTGAACCTGAAGCAGTGATGGATTATTACAATGCTCTTCTGGCCGATAAACAAAATCAGTCCATTAAACAAGTTGAGCATAATGGTAAAACGCAAACTGTTTCAGGCACTGGTGAGGTGACTATCTCTGAGGTTCATCTTCTCGATGAACAGGGCAATGTGACTGAATTTGTTTCGGTAGGGCATCGTGTCAGCTTGCAGGTCAACGTTGAGGTCAAGGACGATATTCCTGAGCTTGTTGTCGGATATATGATTAAGGATCGACTTGGGCAGCCGATTTTCGGGACCAATACGTACCATCTCAATCAGACACTCACCTCCCTGAAAAAAGGAGAAAAGCGTTCGTTCTTATTTTCTTTCGATGCGAGATTGGGGGTTGGCTCCTATTCTGTCGCTGTCGCGTTGCATACTTCCAGTACGCACCTCGGCAAAAACTATGAATGGCGCGATCTGGCCGTGGTATTCAACGTCGTTAACACGGAACAACAAGAGTTTGTCGGCGTGTCCTGGTTGCCGCCTGAACTGGAGATTTCTTAATGGGTTCGTCGTTTTATCGTTCATTTGAAGAACGACACAGAGGTTCGGTTGAAGAAATCAAGCGCCGCTTGAGTTTTTATTTACCTTTTCTTGCAGGTCTGAAGGACATTTATCCTGATGGCATGATTGCGGATATTGGTTGTGGACGTGGCGAATGGTTGGAGATCCTGAATGAAAATGGCATTGCAAACATCGGCGTCGATCTCGATGATGGCATGCTGGCGCGCGCCAGGGAGGCCGGACTGAATGTGCAGAAAATGGATTGTCTGCAGTTTCTGCAAAGTCAGGCGGATCAGAGCCTGATAGCGTTGACCGGTTTTCATATTGCTGAGCATTTGCCTTTTGAGGTCCTGCAGCAGCTCGTCATGCATACCCTACGGGTGCTGAAACCAGGTGGTTTGCTGATCCTCGAAACGCCGAACCCGGAGAATGTAAGCGTCGGCACCTGTTCATTTTATATGGATCCAACGCATAATCATCCTCTGCCACCGCCACTGCTTGAGTTTTTACCTATTCATTATGGTTTTAACCGAGCAATTACCGTTCGTCTGCAGGAAAAAGAGGTTCTTCAATCTCCGGATGCAGCCGTTAATTTGGTCGATGTACTCAAAGGGGTGAGCCCCGACTACAGCATCATTGCTCAGAAAGCAGCGCCAACAGATATTCTTGAACGCTTTGACACCCTGTTTACCCAGCAGTACGGTCTGACGCTGGATGCTCTGAGCAACCGTTACGATGCGATTTTGCGCCAACAGTTTTCGTCCGTTGTCTCACGGCTGGAGACGTTGAACCAAACCTATATGCAACAGATAAGCCAAATGTCAGAGACTATTCAGACGTTGCAAGGTGAGGTTGACGATCTGAGTCATGTTATCGATCAGAACCATCAGCTTCATCAGCAAATGGCGGATTTACATAACAGTCGTTCATGGCGTATTACTCAACCACTACGCTGGTTGTCTTTGCAACGTCATTTATTACGTCAGGAAGGGGCTAAAGTGCGAGCCCGTAGGGCTGCGAAAAAAATATTGCGCAAAGGGATGGCGCTCTCGCTGGTCTTTTTCCATCGTTACCCTAAGTCTAAGGTTTATCTGTTTAAGGTTCTGAGAAAAACTGGCTGCTATACATTGCTACAACGTTTGTTCCAACGCGTAATGCTGGTGCAATCTGACACGATCATGATGCAGTCCAGAAGATATGATGTGGGTACTGAAGAAATGACAAGTCGCGCGATGAGTATTTATAACGAATTAAAAAATAAAAATACGGAGAAATAACGATGCGTATTGTCATAGATTTACAAGGCGCACAGACGGAAAGCCGCTTTCGTGGCATCGGTCGTTATAGTATCGCAATCGCCAGAGGCATAATCAGAAATAACAGCCGGCATGAGATTTTCATCGCGCTATCCGCCATGCTGGATGAGTCGATTGCAGATATTAAGGCGCAATTTGCCGATCTCCTGCCGGCAGAAAATATAGTCGTATGGCATGCCGTAGGCCCTGTTCGTGCGATGGACCAAGGTAATGAATGGCGTCGGGAGAGCGCAGAACTGATTCGGGAAGCGTTTCTTGAATCATTGTGTCCAGATGTCGTTTTCATTACGAGTTTGTTTGAAGGTCATGTCGACGATGCGGCTACATCGGTACACAAATTTAGTCGTCAGTATAAAGTAGCCGTACTGCACCACGATCTTATCCCCCTCGTGCAGGCGGAAACCTATCTGCAGGACGATGTATACAAACCCTACTACTTACAGAAAGTTGAGTGGTTAAAAAACGCTGACCTTTTGTTGACTAACTCTGCTTATACCGCACAGGAAGCGATTGAGCATCTGCATTTACAGGGCGATCATGTGCAGAATATTGCAGCCGCAGTCGATTCTCAGTTTTGTATGGCGGAGGTGGCAGCGAGCGAAAAAGAGACCGTCCTTGGCCATTACGGTATTCAGCGCGAGTTCATGTTGTATGCGCCCGGAGGATTTGACTCAAGGAAAAACTTTAAACGGTTGATTGAGGCCTATGCCGGGCTCAGTGATGCCTTACGTCGCAGTCATCAACTGGTTATCGTCAGTAAGCTTTCCATCGGTGATCGTCAGTATCTGGAATCCCTTGCGTCAGGTAATGGTTTACAGCAGGGCGAACTGGTACTCACTGGTTATGTGCCTGAAGATGAGCTGATCCAGCTCTATCGCCTATGTAAGCTGTTCATCTTTGCTTCACTACATGAAGGTTTTGGGTTGCCGGTTCTGGAAGCAATGTCGTGCGGTGCGCCGGTGATTGGCTCAAATGTCACCAGTATTCCTGAAGTCATCGATAATCCTGAGGCATTATTCGACCCGTATTCTGTCTCTTCCATGAGGGATAAGATCGCGCAATGTTTGACTGATGATACCTTCCTCGCGCGTCTGAAAGAAATAGCGCAGCAGCAAGCGCGTAATTTCTCTTGGGATAAGGCTGCGGTGACTGCTCTGGAAGCTTTCGAAAAGATCGCGGTAGAAGACACCGGTACTGCGCAGGTTTTGCCTGAAGCTTTGATTCAGAAGATCCTTGCTATCCCACAAGGGCAGCCAGATGACCGCGATCTGCGCTTGTGCGCAACGGCCATTGATTACAATCTGAAAACGGCAGAACTTTATCAAATCGACGATAAATCGCTGAACTGGCGTGTGGAAGGCCCATTCGATAGCTCATATAGTCTGTCGTTGGTCAACCGCGAATTTGTCCGGGCACTCTCAGCCGATGGTGTAGAGGTTTTATTGCATTCCACTGAAGGACCAGGTGATTTTGCCCCAGATGCCTCGTTTATGGCACAGTCGGAAAATAGTGATCTTCTGGCATTTTATAATCAATGTCAGACCCGCAAGAGTAACGAAAAGATAGATATTCTTAGCAGAAATATCTATCCACCGCGGGTTACCAAAATGGATGCCAAAGTAAAATTCCTTCATTGTTATGCTTGGGAAGAAACGGGCTTTCCGCAACCGTGGATCAATGAATTTAATCGGGAACTTGACGGAGTGCTGTGTACTTCGGAACATGTTCGTAAAATATTGATTGATAACGGACTGAATGTGCCCGCATTTGTTGTTGGCAATGGCTGTGACCATTGGCTCAATATCCCAGCCGAGACGACAAAAGATGTGGATCACGGAACATTCCGTTTCCTTCATGTCTCTTCTTGTTTCCCTCGCAAAGGGATACAGGCAATGCTTCAGGCTTGGGGGAGGGCGTTCACTCGTCGTGACAATGTTATCTTAATCATTAAGACTTTTAACAATCCGCACAATGAAATTGACGCATGGCTGGCTCAGGCCCAGGCTCAATTCATAGACTATCCCAAAGTTGAAGTGATCAAAGAGGATATGTCAGCCACCGAGCTTAAAGGGCTTTATGAAAGCTGTGATGTTTTGGTTGCTCCAGGTTGCGCTGAAGGCTTTGGTTTACCTATTGCTGAAGCAATGCTGAGTGGGCTACCGGCTATCGTCACCAATTGGAGCGGGCAACTTGATTTTGTTAATTCACAAAATTCATGGCTGGTTGACTATCAGTTCACTCGGGTAAAAACGCACTTTGGTCTGTTTTCCTCAGCCTGGGCCAGTGTGGATATTGACAACTTAACAGATGCATTAAAAGCGGCAGCCTCAACCGATAAATCAGTGCTGCGTGACATGGCCGATGCTGGTCGCGAGCTTCTTCTGCAGCAGTTTACCTGGAAAGCGGTGGCTGATCGTTCTTGCCAGGCGGTCAAGACTCTGCGTGGGCATATTGATATTGCACAGCATCGGGCGCGCATTGGCTGGTTGACGACCTGGAACACGAAATGTGGGATCGCAACCTATTCCCAGCATCTGGTGGAGAGCGCACCTCATGGCGCGGATGTTGTTTTTGCTCCCCAGGTCAGCGCTGGCGATCTTGTGTGTGCAGACGAAGAGTTTGTACTTCGCAACTGGATTGTAGGTAAAGAGAGCAACTATCTGGAAAACCTCCAGCCACACATTGATGCTCTGAGACTCGATGTCATCGTGATCCAATTCAACTATGGATTCTTTAATCATCGAGAACTGTCGGCGTTTATTCGTCGCCAGCATGACGCCGGTCGTTCAGTTGTTATGACGATGCACTCAACTGTGGATCCGCTGGAAAAAGAGCCGAGCTGGAATTTCCGTCTTGCTGAAATGAAAGAGGCGCTGGCACTTTGCGACCGGTTGTTGGTGCATTCGATTGCCGATATGAACCGCCTTAAAGATTTAGGCTTAACTGCGAATGTTGCTTTATTCCCGCACGGCGTTATCAACTACTCCGCAGCGAGCGTTACGCGTCAACAGCAGTCTTTACCGCTAATTGCGAGCTATGGCTTCTGCTTACCGCATAAGGGCCTGATGGAACTAGTAGAATCCGTCCATAGACTCAAGCAAGCCGGTAAACCGGTTCGTTTACGACTGGTGAACGCAGAGTATCCTGTTGGGGAGTCACGCGATCTGGTGGCAGAGCTTAAAGCGGCTGCTCAGCGGTTAGGTGTTACCGATCTGATTGATATGCATAATGATTTCCTACCTGATGCGGAGAGTCTGCGGTTGCTTTCAGAAGCCGATCTTCTGATTTTTGCTTATCAGAATACTGGGGAGTCTGCTAGCGGGGCGGTACGTTATGGTATGGCGACTCAAAAACCTGTTGCGGTAACGCCCCTGGCGATATTTGATGATTTGGACGATGCCGTCTTTAAATTTGATGGATGCAGCGTCGATGATATCAGTCAGGGGATTGACCGGATCCTGAATTCCATCCGTGAACAGGACGCTTGGGCAACCAGGACTCAACAACGTGCCGATGCATGGCGGGAACAACATGATTATCAAGCTGTTTCACGCCGTCTGGTTAATATGTGTCAAGGCTTAGCTAAAGCTAAATATTTTAAATAAAAAAATCGCTCTTGTATTTTTTGCCTTTGAATACAAGAGGGGTTAGATAATGTGTCATTTATTATGAAAATTATTTTTGCTACTGAGCCAATTAAATACCCATTAACGGGCATCGGTCGGTATTCCCTGGAGCTGGTTAAGCGGCTGGCGGTCGCCCGCGAAATTGAAGAATTAAAGCTATTTCACGGTGCGTCGTTTATCGAACAGATCCCTTTGGTGGAGAATAAAAGCGATACCAAAGCCAGCAATCATGGTCGTCTGTCGGCGTTTCTACGCCGACAGACGCTGTTGATTGAGGCTTATCGCTTGCTGCATCCGCGGCGCCAGGCGTGGGCATTGCGCGACTATAAGGATTATATCTACCATGGCCCCAATTTTTATCTGCCGCATAAACTGGAACGCGCCGTGACCACGTTTCATGACATATCCATTTTTACCTGCCCGGAATATCATCCAAAAGATCGGGTTCGCTATATGGAGAAGTCCCTGCATGAGAGTCTGGATTCGGCAAAGCTGATCCTGACTGTTTCTGATTTCTCGCGCAGTGAAATTATCCGCTTGTTCAACTATCCGGCGGAGCGGATCGTAACCACCAAGCTAGCCTGCAGCAGTGACTATATCCCACGCAGCCCGGCAGAGTGTCTGCCGGTACTGCAGAAATATCAGCTGGCGTGGCAGGCCTACGCGCTATATATCGGCACCATGGAGCCACGTAAAAATATCCGTGGCCTGCTGCATGCCTATCAGTTGCTACCGATGGAGATCCGCATGCGCTATCCGCTAATCCTTAGCGGCTATCGCGGCTGGGAAGACGATGTGCTGTGGCAGTTAGTCGAGCGCGGTACTCGGGAAGGCTGGATCCGTTATCTCGGATATGTTCCGGATGAAGACCTGCCGTATCTGTATGCAGCGGCCAGAGTCTTTGTTTATCCCTCCTTCTACGAGGGATTCGGTTTACCTATTCTTGAAGCGATGTCTTGCGGTGTGCCGGTAGTATGCTCCAATGTCACCTCTTTGCCTGAGGTTGTTGGCGATGCCGGCCTCGTTGCCGATCCTAATGATATAGACGCGATTAGCGCACAAATTTTGCAGAGCCTGCAGGATGATAGCTGGCGGGAAATCGCCACCGCGCGCGGTCTTGCTCAGGCGAAACAGTTTTCGTGGGAGAACTGTGCGACCCAGACCATTAACGCCTATAAATTACTCTAAGGGTGTCAGTTGAGAGTTCTACACGTCTATAAGACTTACTATCCCGTTACCTACGGCGGTATTGAGCAGGTCATTTATCAGCTAAGTCAGGGCTGCGCCCGCCGGGGAATCGCAGCCGATGTTTTCACTTTTAGCCCGGACAAAGATACAGGTCCTGTCGCTTACGAAGATCATCGGGTCATTTATAATAAACAGCTTTTTGAAATTGCCTCCACGCCGTTTTCGCTGAAAGCGTTAAAGCGTTTTAAGCTGATTAAAGATGACTACGATATCATCAACTACCATTTTCCGTTTCCCTTTATGGATATGCTGCATCTTTCGGCGCGGCCTGACGCCAGGACTGTGGTGACCTATCACTCTGATATAGTGAAACAAAAACGGTTAATGAAGCTGTACCAGCCGCTGCAGGAGCGATTTCTCAGCGGCGTAGATTGCATCGTTGCCTCGTCGCCCAATTACGTGGCTTCCAGCCAGACCCTGAAAAAATATCTGGATAAAACGGTGGTGATCCCGTTTGGTCTGGAGCAGCAGGACGTGCAGCACGATCCGCAGAGGGTCGCGCACTGGCGGGAAACTGTCGGCGATAAGTTCTTTCTCTTCGTCGGCACTTTCCGCTATTACAAAGGGCTGCATATTCTGATGGATGCCGCTGAGTGTAGCCGACTGCCAGTGGTGGTTGTAGGGGGCGGGCCGCTGGAATCGGAAGTGCGGCGTGAAGCGCAGCAGCGCGGGCTGAGCAATGTGATGTTTACCGGCATGCTCAACGACGAAGATAAGTACATTCTCTTCCAGCTCTGCCGGGGCGTGGTATTCCCCTCGCACCTGCGCTCTGAGGCGTTTGGCATTACGTTATTGGAAGGCGCACGCTTCGCAAGGCCACTGATCTCTTGCGAGATTGGTACAGGTACCTCTTTCATTAACCAGGACAAAGTGAGTGGTTGCGTGATTCCGCCGAATGATAGCCAGGCGCTAGTAGAGGCGATGAATGAGCTCTGGAATAACGAGGAAACCTCCAACCGCTATGGCGAAAACTCGCGTCGTCGTTTTGAAGAGATGTTTACTGCCGACCATATGATTGACGCCTATGTCAATCTCTACACTACATTGCTGGAAAGCAAATCCTGAGAGATGCTACCCCCGCCGTTGCTGCGGGGGCCAATGCGTTAATGCCGATTCTTCAGATTATCAATCACTTCTCCGAGATCCAGCCCCTGATCCTGTAACAGCACCAGCAGGTGATACATCAAATCAGATGCCTCGTTGGTCAGCTCAAAGCGGTCATGTACCGTTGCTGCCAGTGCGGTTTCCACGCCTTCTTCGCCCACTTTTTGCGCAATGCGTTTGGTGCCGCTGGCATACAGTTTGGCAGTGTAAGAGGTTTCCGGGTCGGCAGATTTGCGTTCGGCGAGCAATTGTTCCAGTTGATACAGGAACAGCCATTGGTGAGCGGTGTCGCCGAAGCAGCTGCTGGTGCCTTTGTGGCAGGTCGGACCGATGGGATTCGCCAGCACTAATAAAGTGTCGTTGTCGCAGTCTGGTGCAATACTAACCACATTGAGGAAATTGCCCGACGTTTCGCCTTTGGTCCACAGTCGTTGTTTAGTGCGCGAGAAGAAAGTGACTTTGCCGCTTTCGAGGGTTTTGTCTAAGGCTTCCGGGTTCATATAGCCAAGCATTAGCACTTCGCCGGATACCGCGTGTTGCACAATCACCGGCATCAGTCCGTCGGTTTTTTCCCAGTCCAGTTCGCGACGTTGTTGTTCTGTTAACATATCCTGATCTCCACGCCCTGTGTTGCCAGGTACGCTTTTAATTCACCAATATTGATTATTTGTTTGTGGAATACAGAAGCTGCCAGCGCGCCGTCAACGTCGGCATCGCGGAAGGCTTCGAGGAAGTGTTCCATGGTGCCCGCGCCACCGGAGGCAATCAGCGGGACGTGGCAAACTTCACGCACTTTTTTCAGTTGTTCCAGGTCGTAACCGTTACGCACGCCGTCCTGATTCATCATGTTGAGGACGATTTCTCCGGCTCCACGTTTTTGCACTTCCTGTACCCAGTCGAGTGTTTCCCACTGAGTGACGCGGGTGCGACTTTCATCGCCGGTATATTGATTCACATGATATTTACCGGTTTCGGCGTCGTACCAGGTATCAATACCGACCACAATACACTGCACTCCAAAGCGATCGGCCAGGCGAGTGATTAACGTCGGGTCCGCCAGCGCAGGGGAGTTAATGGAAATTTTATCCGCGCCAAAAGAAAGAATTTTCGCGGCGTCATCCAGCGACTTAATCCCACCCGCCACGCAGAACGGGATGTCGATCACTTCCGCCACGCGGGATACCCAGCTTTTATCTACCACGCGTCCATCACTGGAGGCTGTGATATCGTAGAACACCAGTTCGTCAGCGCCTTCTTCGGCGTAGCGTTTTGCCAGCGGTACAATATCGCCAATGATTTCATGGTTGCGAAACTGTACGCCTTTCACCACCTGACCATCACGAACGTCGAGACATGGAATTATGCGTTTTGCCAGCATGCGATGGCCTCCTTCACGGTGAATTTACCTTCCAGTAATGCCCGACCAACTATTACGCCGCGCACGCCAGTACCACGTAGAGCAGCAACATCATCAATGTCGCCAATACCGCCGGAGGACTGAAATGCCACCTGCGGATATCTGGCGCAAACTTCTTCATATAAAGAGACGTTAGAACCTGCCAGCGTGCCGTCTCGCGAGATATCGGTACACAGCACATGTTTCAGGCCGACGGGCAGATAGGTTTCCACCAGTTGTTCCAGTGAAACGCCCGAGTTCTCTTGCCAGCCGCTGACTGCCACCTGCTTGTTGCCTTGCTCGTCAATACGGACATCCAGCGCCAGCACTAAGGCATCGGCACCAAAACGTTCAAACCAGACCTTCACCATTTCTGGTGATTTCACCGCGGTGGAGCCGACCACCACGCGCGCAACGCCCGCTTCCAGTAACGCCGCCACGTCTTCTTCGCTACGCACGCCGCCGCCAACCTGCACCGGAACGTTAACGCCCGCCACCAGGGTTTTAATCAGCGGGATTTGACGTCTAGCCGGATCTTTTGCTCCGGTCAGATCCACCAGATGCAACACTTCGGCACCCTGCGCGGCGTAATCCTGTAAGCGCGGCAGCGGGTCGTTACCGTAATCGCGTTGTTTGCCGTAATCGCCCTGATGGAGACGCACCACGGTGCCGTCGATTAAATCTAATGCCGGAATAATCATCACATCTCCAGGAAGTTTTTCAGCAACTTAGCGCCAGCGGCACCAGAACGCTCCGGGTGGAACTGCACGCCGTAGAAGTTATCTTTTTGTACCGCCGCGGTGAACGGTTCGCCGTAATTACACTGGGCGATGGTCCACGGATTGACCGGCATTGCGTAGCTGTGAACAAAGTAAAAGTACGCGCCGTCTTCAATCCCCTGAAACAGGCGGTTGCCTGCCTGCGGGTAAACGCGGTTCCAGCCCATATGTGGCAGCGGCAGACCAAAGTCGGTCATTTTCGGCACGTCTTCGTCGATGATGCCCAGCAAATCGACGCCGTTGCTCTCTTCGCTGCGCCGCCCCAGCAGTTGCATCCCTAAGCAGATGCCCAGCACCGGTTGGGTACAGGCTTTGATGAGATCAAACAACTCGCGCTCACGCACCTGGTCCATCGCCGCTTGCGCGGTGCCAACGCCGGGTAAAAACAGTTTATCGGCCAGCAACACGACGTCCGGGTCACGGCTGACTTTGGGTTCATAACCGTGACGCGCAATGGCAGACTTCACCGAGTTCAAATTGGCGCAGCCGGTATCAAGGATCACCACGTTCATTACAGCACTCCTTTCGACGAGGGTAGGGTGTCGCCTTCCACGCGGATGGCCTGGCGCAGGGTGCGACCAAAAGCTTTGAACAGGCTCTCTACTCGGTGGTGATCGTTTTTACCTTTGGTTTTCAGGTGCAGGGTCACGCCCATAGTGTATGAGAGCGAACGGAAGAAGTGCTCGATCATCTCGGTGCTGAGATCGCCCACGCGCTGGTAGGTAAATTCAGCTTTATATTCCAGGTGCGGGCGACCAGAGATATCCAGCGCGCAGCGGGCAAGGCATTCGTCCATCGGCAGTACAAAACCAAAGCGGCAAATACCGCGTTTGTCGCCAAGGGCGATTTTTAACGCTTCGCCCAGCGCCAGGCCGGTATCTTCGACGGTGTGGTGATCGTCGATATAGAGGTCGCCTTTGACGTTGATTTCCATACGGAAACCGCCGTGGGTGGCGATCTGATCCAGCATATGATCAAAGAAGCCAACGCCGGTGTTAATCTTGCTGCCACCTTCGCGATCCAGCCACACCTGGACGTCAATTTGCGTCTCTTTGGTGTTGCGCACTACATGGGCGTAACGGTCTCGTTTAGTGAGCTGCTCGCCAATCATTGGCCAGTTCAGGGTTTCGCGGTCGTAGCGTAAACCATTAATGCCCATGTTTTCCGCCAGCTGAATATCGGTCGCGCGATCGCCAATCACATAACTATTGGCACGATCCATCGCTTGCTCAGCCAGATAACGCTCCACCAGTTTTACTTTCGGCTTACGGCAGTCGCACTCATCGGCGGGCAGGTGCGGACAAATCAGCACTTCATCAAACTGCACGCCTTGCGAGGTGAAGATCTGCATCATCAGGTTGTGCGGGCCATCGAAATCCACCTGCGGGAAACTTTGTGTTCCCAGACCATCCTGATTGGTGATCATCACCAGCTTGTAGCCCGCTTTTTGCAGCTTCAGCAGCTGCGGGATCACGCCCGGTTCAAAGGCGAGTTTGTCAAAACGGTCCACCTGAAAATCACTCGGCGGTTCGCTAATCAGGGTTCCATCGCGATCGATAAAAAGATACTTCTGACTCATCAAACTTGCTCCGCACGTAAGGCGTCAATGACGCGCTGGCTTTCTTCACGGGTTCCGACGGTAATTCGCAGGCAGCCGCTTAAAGAGGGTTGTTTATTCTGATCACGTAAGATAATGCCCTGATCCCACAAAGATTTAAACACTGCGCTGGAGGCTTTAAAGCGCGCCAGAATGTAGTTGGTTTCAGAGTCAAAAACCTGCTCCACGCAGGGGATCTCTTTCAATGCGGCAATCAGATATTCGCGTTCTGCAATAATTTGCGCCACCCGCTCACGCATGGCGACGAGCCCCTGCGGGCTTAACGCCTGGGCCGCAATGTCGGCAACCGGCGTCGAGAGCGGGTAGGGGGCGATCACTTTCATTAACAGGTTGATGACCTCTTCGTTTGCCAGCGTAAATCCGCAACGAAGCCCCGCCAGAGCAAAAGCTTTCGACAGTGTGCGCAAAATAGCCAGGTGCGGATATTCCGCCAGCCAGCCAGCCAGCGATGCCTGTGGACAAAACTCTATATAGGCTTCATCGGCAACCACAATCGCCTTACCGCGCGTTAACTCCAGCAGGGTGCGAAAATCCTGCGGGTTGATCAGTTGCCCGGTCGGGTTGTTGGGGCTGCAAACATAGACCACTTTTACGCCGTCCAGCTTGTCGGAAATGCCCTGTAAGTCCAGTTGCCAGTTGTCCAGCGTCGGCACTGTGCGGCACTCGACGCCAATCGTTTCGGCGCTGACGCTGTACATGCCGTACGTTGGCGGGCAGTAGAGGATGGCGTCTTTACCCGGTTCGCAAAAAGCGCGAATCAGCAGTTCAATACCTTCGTCCGCGCCACGGCTGACCAGCACCTGCTCCGGTTTTACGCCTGCATATTGCGCGTAATTTTCAATCACCGCTTTCGGCTGGCATTCCGGGTAGCGGTTGAGCGTTTGCTGAGTAAGCTGAAACTCCACGGCAGTGGGGTATTCGTTGGCGTTCAGCCAGACATCGCCGTTACCGCCCAGACGACGCGCTGACTGATACGGCGTCAGGTTGCGGACGTTTTCACGCGCTAAATCGGTAATAGTCACGGTGCTCATGCTTGCTCCTTAAGGGCGTTAACACGCAAAGTAACGGCATTTTTATGGGCGGTCAGGCGCTCGGCGGAGGCCAGTGTTTCAATGGTCGAAGCCAGCGCGGAAAAGCCTTCTTTCGAGAGTTCCTGCACGGTCATGCGCTTCTGGAAATCTGCCAGCCCGAGGCTGGAACAGGTGGCGGTGTAACCGTAAGTCGGTAGAACATGGTTAGTGCCGGAGGCATAGTCGCCTGCCGATTCCGGTGACCAGTCACCAAGAAATACCGAACCGGCGCTGGTGATGCCATCGACCAGTTCGCGGGCGTTGCGGGTCTGAATGATCAGGTGCTCCGGGCCGTACTGGTTGGAAATCTCTACGCACTGCGCTAAATCTTTAGTCACGATCAGGCGGCTGGCGCTCAGTGCCTGACGTGCGGTTTCGGCACGCGGCAGTTCTGCCAGCTGGCGTTCGACAGCTTCGGCAACGCGACGCGCCATATCAGCATCGGGCGTCAGTAAAATCACCTGAGAGTCCGGGCCGTGTTCAGCCTGAGAAAGCAAATCAGAAGCCACGAAATCTGGCGTAGCGCCGCTGTCGGCAATCACCAGCACTTCCGACGGGCCTGCGGGCATATCGATCGCCGCACCGTCCAGACGCTGGCTTACCTGGCGTTTTGCCTCGGTGACAAAGGCGTTGCCTGGCCCGAAGATTTTGTCCACTTTTGGCACAGATTCAGTACCAAACGCCAGTGCGGCAATGGCCTGTGCGCCGCCGACGTTAAACACGTCCTGTACACCGCACAGCTGCGCCGCATAAAGGATCTCATCGGCAATCGGCGGCGGTGAGCACAGCACCACTTTTTTACAGCCCGCAATACGCGCCGGAGTTGCCAGCATTAATACCGTTGAGAAGAGCGGGGCGGAGCCGCCAGGAATATACAAACCTACCGAAGCCACCGGGCTCGTGACTTGCTGACAACGTACGCCTGGCTGAGTTTCTACATCTACCGGCGGCAGTTTTTGCGCAGTGTGGAAGGTTTCAATATTCTTTACTGCCACCGCCATCGCCTGTTTTAGCTCGTCGCTCAGGCGTTCGCTGGCGGCGGCAATTTCCTCTGCAGACACCTTCAGCGCGGTAACCGTGGTTTTATCAAACTTCGCGCTGTATTCCCGCAGGGCCTCATCGCCGCGTGCTTTCACGTTATCGAGAATATCGTTAACAGTGCGGGTAATGCTTTCAGAAGCGGAGATCGCCGGGCGCATTAATAGCTGGCGTTGTTGCTCCGCAGTACAGCTATTCCAGTCAATGATTGTGTTAAAGCTCATGGCGATCACTCCATCATCTTCTCAATCGGCAGGACCAGGATTGAACTGGCACCCAGCGCTTTCAGTTTTTCCATCGTTTCCCAGAACAGGGTTTCGCTACTGACCATGTGCATCGCTACGCGTTGTTGGTCACCCGCCAGCGGCAGAATGGTTGGGCGTTCGGCACCTGGCAGCAGGGCGATGACTTCATCCAGACGTTCGGTCGGTGCGTGCATCATGATGTATTTTGATTCGCGCGCCTGGATCACACCCTGAATACGGGTCAGCAGTTTGTCGATCAGTTGCTGTTTGGATTCTTCCATTTTGCCATCGCGCTGGATCAGGCAGGCTTTCGAGCGGTAGATAACTTCGACTTCGCGCAGGCCGTTAGCTTCCAGCGTGGCACCGGTGGAAACCAGATCGCAAATCGCATCCGCCAGTCCGGCACGCGGGGCGACTTCAACAGAACCGTTCAGTAAGCAGGATTTAAAAGAGATGCCTTTCTGGTCGAGATAACGCTTGAGCAGGTGAGGATAAGAGGTGGCGATACGTTTACCGTTTAAGGAGAGCGGGCCGTCCCAGGCTTCATCAACTGGCGTTGCCAGCGAAAGACGGCAGCCGCCGAAATCCAGACGACGCAGGGTAAAGTAGCGTGGATCTTCACCCTGGGCGCGGCGGTTAAGCAGCTCTTCTTCCAGCACGTTTTCGCCGATAATCCCAAGGTCAACCACGCCATCCATTACCAGACCGGGAATGTCGTCGTCACGCACGCGCAGAATATCAATCGGCATGTTTTCTGCCATCGCGATCAGGCGCTGGGTGTGAAGATTGATTTTAATGCCACAGCGCGCCAGCAATTCGCGTGAGTCATCACTTAAACGGCCGGATTTCTGCATAGCTATGCGTAAACGAGTGTTGTCTGTCATTTTCTTATTCCTCTTTAAACCTGTCTGAACCGTTATCAACCGCGCAATAAAAAAGCCCCCGGAAGGTGATCTTCCGGGGGCTTTCTCATGCGTTCATGCACCACTGGAAGATCTGAATGTCTTCCAGCACACATCGCCTGAAAGACTAGTCAGGATGATGGTGATGATGGTGGTGTTTAAATTGAACGCGTGTCATAAAAGTCTCTGTGAATGTTTATTCAACTGATGTCTTTTAACCTAAACCACTTTCACGTTAGAAAGCAAGGGCTTTTTTATATATTTTATGGCGATGGATTTGTTTAATGAATGAGCGGGGAAAGGAGGGGGCTAAGAGGACTGTCCTCTAACTTGACAGCACCAAAAAGAGCAAAGTCTGATTTTTCGTCTCGCTGGCAATGTCTTGATCTACAAACTAATTAATAAATAGTGAATTAACACCCATCATTGTACAATGAACTGTACAAAAGAGGAGATTTACATGCGTACAATTAGCTACAGCGAAGCGCGTCAGAATTTGTCGGCAACAATGATGAAAGCCGTTGAAGATCATGCCCCGATCCTCATTACTCGTCAGAATGGAGAGGCTTGTGTTCTGATGTCACTCGAAGAATACAACTCGCTGGAAGAGACGGCTTATCTACTGCGTTCCCCCGCTAACGCCCGGAGATTGATGGACTCAATCGATAGCCTGAAATCAGGCAAAGGAACGGAAAAGGACATTATTGAGTGAAACTAATCTGGTCTGAGGAATCATGGGATGATTATCTGTACTGGCAGGAAACAGATAAGCGAATTGTTAAAAAGATCAATGAACTTATCAAAGATACCCGCAGAACACCATTTGAAGGTAAGGGGAAACCAGAACCCCTGAAACATAATTTGTCAGGTTTCTGGTCCCGACGCATTACAGAGGAGCACCGTCTGGTATACGCGGTTACTGATGATTCACTGCTCATTGCAGCATGTCGTTATCATTATTGAACAGATTCATTCATAGAATGAATTGTCAGTTTTGATACGCTAGCGTAGCCTTATAGATCTAAGGTGTATCAGGAGATAACGGATGAAAAAGGTCGCAATTGTCGGGTTAGGGTGGTTAGGCATGCCGCTGGCGATGTCACTTTCAGCGCGAGGCTGGCAAGTCACCGGGAGTAAAACCACACAAGATGGTGTCGAAGCGGCCCGAATGAGTGGCATTGATAGCTATCTGCTTCGCATGGAGCCTGAGTTAGTTTGCGATTCTGACGATCTGGATGCCCTGATGGATGCCGATGCGCTGGTCATTACGCTTCCGGCACGTCGTAGCGGCCCCGGCGATGAGTTCTATTTACAAGCGGTACAAGAGTTAGTGGATAGCGCGCTGGCCCATCGTATTCCCCGCATTATTTTTACCAGCTCGACATCTGTCTATGGCGACGCGCAAGGCACGGTGAAAGAAACCACCCCGCGTAATCCGGTGACCAACAGTGGACGAGTATTAGAAGAACTCGAAGACTGGCTGCACAATTTACCCGGTACTTCGGTCGATATTCTGCGTCTTGCGGGCCTGGTCGGACCGGGACGTCATCCCGGACGCTTCTTTGCCGGAAAAACCGCCCCTGATGGTGAACATGGTGTTAATTTAGTCCATTTAGAAGATGTTATTGGCGCTATCACTCTGTTGTTACAGGCACCTAAAGGCGGACACATCTATAATATATGTGCGCCAGCTCACCCTGCGCGTAATGTTTTCTATCCGCAGATGGCCCGTTTATTGGGGCTGGAACCTCCGCAGTTCAGAAATAGTCTGGACAGCGGCAAAGGTAAGATTATTGATGGCAGTCGGATTTGTAATGAACTGGGATTTGAATACCAGTATCCCGATCCGCTGGTAATGCCGCTGGAGTAAACGATCACGCCAGCAGGACGCCGCATATACTGCAAGGGGGCGTGTATGAAACCACTGCTGGATGTGTTGATGATCCTCGATGCCTTAGAAAAAGAAGGCAGTTTTGCGGCGGCGTCGGCCAAACTCTACAAGACGCCGTCCGCTCTGAGTTACACCGTTCACAAGCTGGAAAGCGACCTTAATATTCAATTGCTTGATCGCAGCGGACACCGCGCTAAATTCACCCGCACCGGAAAAATGTTATTAGAGAAAGGGCGGGAAGTTCTGCATACCGTGCGAGAACTGGAAAAGCAGGCGATCAAACTGCATGAAGGCTGGGAAAACGAGCTGGTGATTGGCGTGGACGACACCTTCCCTTTTTCTCTGCTTGCGCCACTCATTGAGGCTTTTTATCAACATCATAGCGTGACGCGCCTGAAGTTTATCAATGGTGTACTCGGTGGTTCATGGGATGCCCTGACTCAGGGGCGAGCGGATATTATTGTTGGCGCGATGCATGAGCCACCATCTTCCAGTGAGTTTGGTTTCTCTCGGTTGGGCGATCTGGAACAAGTCTTTGCGGTCGCGCCTCATCATCCGTTAGCCCTGGAAGAAGAACCGTTAAACCGTCGTATCATTAAACGATATCGGGCGATTGTGGTGGGGGACACTGCACAGGCCGGCGCTTCTACGGCCTCACAACTTCTCGACGAACAAGAAGCTATTACCGTTTTCGATTTTAAAACCAAGCTGGAGCTGCAAATTAGCGGCCTCGGCTGCGGCTATTTACCCCGTTATCTGGCGCAACGTTTTCTCGATAGTGGTGCGTTAATCGAGAAGAAAGTGGTCGCCCAAACCCTCTTTGAACCCGTCTGGATTGGCTGGAATGAACAGACCGCGGGGCTTGCCAGTGGTTGGTGGCGGGACGAAATTTTAGCAAATAGTGCGATCGCCGGTGTTTATGCAAAATCTGATGACGGAAAATCAGCCATTTAAAGAAAAATTATTATGACAAGCCTCTCATTCTCTTGTCATTTCCCCCCCATTTAGGCACAATGCGCCGCTGTCAAAAAATGACTAAAAACCGACGTTTCATTAGCGTCGGTTATTTTTTGCTTCAAACCAATCATTCATACCAAGAGGCCGGGCTTCGTACCGGATAGATATTTACTAAAAATCGACAGTTGTTGTCGCTGAGGAATCCAAAAAAATGGGGCAATTTTTTGCTTACGCGACGGTTATCACCGTAAAGGAGAATGACCATGTCGCATAACGTTACTCCAAACACCTCTCGCGTGGAATTGCGTAAAACGCTTACGTTAGTTCCGGTTGTAATGATGGGTCTTGCCTATATGCAGCCGATGACGCTGTTTGATACATTTGGTATCGTTTCAGGCCTCACGGATGGTCATGTGCCGACAGCCTATGCGTTCGCATTGATTGCGATCCTGTTTACGGCTCTGAGCTACGGGAAGCTGGTTCGCCGCTATCCTTCTGCTGGCTCTGCATACACTTACGCCCAGAAATCCATTAGCCCGACTGTCGGCTTTATGGTGGGTTGGTCTTCTCTGCTCGACTATCTGTTCGCGCCGATGATCAACATTCTGCTGGCGAAAATCTATTTTGAAGCTCTGGTGCCTTCCATCCCATCGTGGATGTTTGTGGTGGCGCTGGTGGCCTTTATGACCGCCTTTAACCTGCGTAGTCTGAAATCCGTAGCGAACTTCAACACTGTAATCGTCGTGTTGCAGGTAGTGCTGATCGCGGTGATTCTGGGCATGGTTGTTTATGGCGTATTTGAAGGTGAAGGCGCGGGTACGCTGGCGAGCACTCGTCCGTTCTGGTCTGGCGATGCGCATGTTATCCCGATGATTACCGGGGCGACAATCCTGTGCTTCTCCTTTACCGGCTTTGACGGCATCAGCAACCTGTCGGAAGAAACCAAAGATGCAGAGCGCGTGATCCCGCGTGCGATTTTCCTGACCGCGCTGATTGGCGGCATGATCTTCATCTTTGCAACTTACTTCCTGCAGCTGTACTTCCCGGATATCTCTCGCTTTAAAGATCCGGATGCGTCACAGCCTGAAATCATGCTGTACGTTGCGGGTAAAGCGTTCCAGGTTGGCGCGCTGATCTTCTCCACCATTACCGTACTGGCGTCCGGTATGGCGGCGCATGCAGGCGTAGCGCGTCTGATGTACGTAATGGGGCGTGACGGTGTGTTCCCGAAAAGCTTCTTCGGTTATGTACACCCGAAATGGCGTACTCCGGCAATGAACATCATCCTGGTTGGCGCGATTGCCTTGCTGGCAATCAACTTCGACCTGGTAATGGCTACGGCGCTGATTAACTTTGGTGCGCTGGTGGCGTTCACCTTCGTTAACCTGTCGGTTATTTCGCAGTTCTGGATCCGTGAGAAGCGTAACAAGACGCTGAAAGATCACTTCCAGTATCTGTTCCTGCCGATGTGTGGTGCGCTGACCGTTGGTGCGCTGTGGGTTAACCTGGAAGAAAGCTCAATGGTTCTGGGTCTGATCTGGGCTGCTATCGGTCTGATTTACCTGGCTTGCGTAACCAAGAGTTTCCGTAATCCGGTTCCGCAGTACGAAGACGTAGCATAATCATCTTTTCTAATAATAAACCGGAGTCGAATGAACATTTGGCTCCGGTTTTTTTATTCTTTTTTATCGAAATCCTCATTAATAACCATTTGTTCTAATTTAGAGAATTTGGTTATTGGTCTGCATTCCACCAGTCATGAATAATTTCCCCATTAACATTCATCTGGTTAATTAATTTATGTTTTCAATGATATTAAGCGGGCTAATTTGTGGTGCTCTGCTGGGATTTGTCATGCAGCGTGGGCGTTTTTGCCTGACAGGTGGTTTTCGCGATATGTATATCGCGAAAAATAATCGCATGTTTTACGCCTTGCTGATTGCAATTTCGGTACAAAGCGTGGGGGTTTTTGCGTTAATTCAGGCGGGCCTACTGACTTACGAAGCCGGGGCGTTCCCGTGGCTTGGTACTGTTATAGGTGGGTATCTTTTCGGGCTGGGAATTGTTCTGGCGGGTGGATGTGCCACCGGGACCTGGTATCGCGCGGGTGAGGGATTGATCGGCAGTTGGATCGCGCTTTTCACTTATATGGTGGTGAGTGCGGTGATGCGTTCTCCACACGCCAGTGGTTTAAATCAAACCTTGCAGCATTACACTACTGAACATAACTCTATTGCTGATACTTTTAATTTGTCTGTGTGGCCGTTGGTTGCCGTTTTGCTGGTGATAACGCTCTGGGTGGTGATGAAAGAGTTGAAGAAGCCAAAACTCAAAGTCGCGACCTTACCGCCGCGCCGAACCGGGATCGCTCATATTCTGTTTGAAAAACGCTGGCATCCCTTTGTCACTGCTGTACTCATCGGTTTGATTGCGCTTTTAGCCTGGCCCCTGAGTGAAGCAACCGGACGCATGTTTGGGTTAGGAATCACTTCCCCAACGGCCAATATTCTGCAATTTCTGGTCGCGGGTGACGTGAAATACATTAACTGGGGCGTTTTCCTGGTGTTAGGGATCTTCGTGGGGTCATTTATTGCAGCCAAAGCGAGCCGTGAGTTCCGCGTTCGCGCTGCTGATGCACAAACAACATTACGTAGCGGGTTAGGTGGTGTACTGATGGGCTTCGGTGCCAGCATTGCAGGTGGTTGCTCTATCGGTAATGGACTGGTCATGACTGCAATGATGACCTGGCAGGGCTGGATTGGCCTTGTATTTATGATTCTCGGAGTCTGGACTGCGTCCTGGCTTGTGTATGTTCGACCGCAGCGTAAGGCACGACTGGCAACTGCTGCGGCAAATTAAGTAAGGTGTAAAGATGGCGATTAAAAAGCTGGATGTGGTGACGCAGGTCTGTCCGTTTCCACTCATAGAAGCAAAAGCAGCACTGGCAGAAATGGCCAGCGGCGATGAGTTGGTAATTGAGTTTGATTGCACCCAGGCAACTGAAGCAATCCCACAGTGGGCGGCAGAAGAAGGACATGCCATCACCGATTATCAGCAGATTGGCGATGCAGCGTGGAGCATCACCGTTCAAAAAGCCTGACTCAAAATTGTCCTCCGCCGTACCAGCGGCGGAGGCTTCACATTAGACAATCTCTTCCGCGTACTGCCAAAGCGCTTTTAACAGCGCCACTTTTTCTTTATCGTCGGCATACTGCTGCGCCAGCATCTGAATCTCTTCTGCATAGCCTTGTAAAAACTCTGGCGTGAAGACCTGGCGGCGGTGCTCCAGCCAGCGTTGCTGCTCGGCATAATCCAGCGTCCCCGGGAAGTTGCGCGCCCGATAATTGAACAACAGCTTTTCAATTCGTTTATCAACAAAAGTGATATCCAGTGCCGGTAAATTACGCGGCTCGGTTTCCAGCACAATTTTCATTGCTGCACGATCGGCGTCACTGAAAAAGCCGTTATAAAGCTGTGCATCCACATTATCTGAAGGTGTAAACGGTTCGGCTTCCACGAATATCGCTACCACTTTTTCACGCACTTGCGGATTTTCACGCAGAATTTTTAGGTTATCGAGGCAATGCTGACGATTAATTCCCAGTCGGTCGGCATCTTCCGGGCGTAGCGTATTCGCCTGGGCCAGTACCGGACATTTATTGATATGTACCAGCTTAACCGGAACGGCGGCGTTATCGCCAAGATCGGCTTTTGCGGTATATAAACGCTCGCGCAATGTGTCGCTATCCAGCTCCAGTAATGGCGAAATGTCTCCTGCCAAATCCACCATAATTACGGCATTGCGATTTTCAGGATGCCACGCCAGCGGTGCCACCCAGCTTGTATTGCCGCGCCATGCCCCAAACATTCCGGAAACGTGAACCAGGGGTTTCATCTGAGGAACATCAATCAACGCCATTAGTTTGTGTTTATTACGATGGGTAAAGAGATAATCAAACAGGCGTGGCTGACGCGTTTTTACCAGTTTTGCCATCGCAATAGTGGCGTACACATCAGCCATCGCATCGTGGGCGTTGCTATGTTCAATACCATTCGCTTTGGTTAAATGCTCAAGGCGAAAGCTCGGTAGACCGTCATCATTTTCAGGCCAATTTATTCCTTCCGGGCGCAGGGCATAACAGGCACGCATAACATCCAGTAAATCCCAGCGCGAGTTATCATGCTGCCAGCTCCAGGCGTAAGGATCGTAGAAATTACGATAAAAAACGTTGCGTGTGACTTCGTCGTCGAAACGCACATTGTTGTAGCCCAGAATACAGGTCTTCGGTACGGTAAAAAGCGAGTGAATACGGGCGGCAAACGCGGCTTCGTTTTCTCCTTTCGCTCGTGCCTCCTGCGGGGTAATACCGGTAATTAATACTGCTCCAGGCTGGGGTAAATAGTCATCCGCGGGCTTGCAGTAAAAGACTTCGGGTTCGCCGATGACATTGAATTCGTCATCGGTGCGAATGGCTGCGAACTGTGCAGGGCGATCTAACGCGGGGTGCGTGCCAAAGGTTTCGTAATCGTGAAACAAAAAGGTAGATTGTTGCTTACCGTCATTCATCATTAGGTTAAATCCGTTATTTCTGCTGTCTGCCAGAGTATCAAATATCACCGTGCTAATCAGCTTTAGCGCGACAATTTGACAGCGAGTGACAACAGATCATGTCAGATAAAAATGAGAGGGTAGTCACATTTTCTTGCACTTTATTCCAGCCAGTTCATAAGTATTTCCGTAAAAAGAACAGCTATTTGAAACTCCTGAGGGTTTGCTGTTGAAACGCCGTCTTATTATTGCTGCTTCTTTGTTCATTTTTAACTTATCGTCTGGTTTTGCGGCGGAAAACATTCCTTTTTCACCTCAGCCTCCACAGATTCATGCCGGGTCCTGGGTACTGATGGATTACACCACCGGTCAGATCCTCACCGCGGGTAATGAGCATCAACAGCGCAATCCCGCCAGCCTGACAAAGCTGATGACGGGTTATGTCGTGGATCGCGCTATCGATAGTCATCGCATTACGCCAGACGATATTGTCACCGTGGGGCGCGATGCGTGGGCGAAAGATAATCCGGTGTTTGTCGGTTCTTCACTGATGTTTTTGAAAGAGGGCGATCGCGTATCGGTACGTGATTTAAGCCGTGGTTTAATTGTGGATTCCGGAAATGACGCTTGTGTTGCTCTGGCTGACTATATTGCCGGTGGGCAACGGCAGTTTGTTGAAATGATGAACAACTATGCCGAGAAGCTGCATCTCAAGGATACGCATTTTGAAACAGTGCATGGTCTGGATGCACCTGGCCAGCATAGCTCGGCTTATGATTTAGCTGTGCTTTCTCGCGCTATCATCCACGGCGAGCCCGAGTTTTATCATATGTACAGTGAGAAAAGTCTCACCTGGAACGGTATCACCCAGCAAAACCGTAACGGGTTGTTGTGGGATAAAACCATGAATGTTGACGGCCTGAAAACGGGTCATACTTCTGGTGCCGGGTTTAATCTCATTGCTTCGGCTGTAGATGGGCAGCGTCGTCTCATTGCAGTGGTAATGGGGGCTGACAGTGCAAAAGGTCGTGAGGAAGAGGCAAGAAAATTACTGCGTTGGGGGCAACAAAACTTTACTACGGTGCAAATTTTGCACCGTGGGAAAAAGGTCGGAACGGAACGCATCTGGTATGGCGATAAAGAAAATATCGACCTGGGAACGGAACAAGAGTTCTGGATGGTGCTACCGAAAGCCGAAATTCCACATATCAAAGCCAAATATACCCTTGATGGTAAAGAGCTCACCGCGCCAATTAGCGCCCATCAGCGGGTAGGGGAAATTGAACTTTACGACCGTGATAAACAGGTGGCGCACTGGCCGCTGGTTACCCTGGAATCTGTCGGGGAAGGCAGCATGTTTTCTCGCCTGAGTGATTATTTCCACCATAAGGCCTGACCTTTCTTTTGCAGCAGACTGGCAGGAGTGCGAGTCTGCTCGCATAATCAACACTCATTCCTTGTGGTTTTAATTTTGCAACTATACTGTATATAAAAACAGCATCAATGGAGGCGTCATGAACTACGAGATTAAGCAGGAAGAGAAACGTACCGTTGCAGGTTTCCATCTCGTTGGCCCGTGGGAACAGACGGTAAAGAAAGGTTTTGAGCAGTTGATGATGTGGGTAGATAGCAAAAATATTGTGCCGAAGGAGTGGGTTGCTGTCTATTACGACAATCCGGATGAAACACCCGCCGAAAAATTACGCTGCGACACCGTCGTGACGGTACCGAATAACTTTACGCTCCCCGAAAACAGTGAGGGCGTCATTCTGACAGAAATTTCAGGTGGTCAATATGCGGTGGCGGTGGCTCGTGTAGTCGGTGATGATTTTGCTAAACCCTGGTATCAGTTCTTTAATAGCCTCTTGCAGGACAGTGCTTATGAAATGTTACCAAAGCCCTGCTTCGAGGTTTACTTGAACAATGGCGCGGAAGATGGGTACTGGGATATCGAAATGTATGTTGCGGTGCAGCCAAAACATCACTAATTCATCTCAGGGCGGTGTGTTAACGCGAAGACCACTCTTTTTTTGAAAGCGAAAAGAGTAAGATGCGCCTTTCAAATTTTTCGCTCCTGCCGGGAAATTACACTGTTCCCGGTATGTCCGTCGGATAACTCAGAGGCGCGCCTTCTGGCCGACAGATGTGTTATGAGCGCTTTTCATCTTCATTACGGAGTTTCTGAGTGCGTGCCGATAAGTCATTAAGCCCGTTTGAAATCCGGGTATACCGCCATTACCGCATTGTGCATGGTACTCGGGTCGCGCTGGCATTCCTGCTCACTTTTCTCATTATCCGCCTGTTTACTATCCCGGAAAGCACCTGGCCGCTGGTCACCATGGTGGTGATTATGGGGCCAATCTCGTTCTGGGGGAACGTTGTCCCTCGTGCCTTCGAACGTATTGGCGGTACGGTGTTGGGGTCGATTTTAGGTCTTATCGCTCTGCAACTGGAGTTAATTTCGTTACCGCTGATGTTAGTCTGGTGCGCGGCGGCGATGTTTCTTTGCGGTTGGCTGGCGCTGGGCAAGAAACCGTATCAAGGATTATTGATTGGGGTGACGCTGGCAATTGTTGTGGGTTCCCCGACAGGTGAAATTGATACGGCGTTATGGCGAAGCGGCGATGTGATCCTCGGCTCTTTACTGGCAATGTTGTTTACCGGTATCTGGCCACAACGGGCGTTCATCCACTGGCGCATTCAACTGGCGAAAAGTCTGACCGAGTATAATCGGGTCTATCAATCTGCATTCTCACCGAACTTACTCGAACGCCCACGTCTGGAAAGCCATCTACAAAAACTGCTGACCGATGCCGTGAAAATGCGTGGGCTGATTGCGCCCGCCAGCAAAGAAACCCGTATTCCCAAATCGATATATGAAGGTATCCAGACCATTAACCGCAATCTGGTTTGTATGCTGGAGTTGCAAATCAATGCGTACTGGGCCACGCGCCCCAGCCATTTCGTGTTATTGAACGCGCAAAAACTTCGTGATACCCAGCACATGATGCAGCAAATACTGCTGAGCCTTGTTCATGCGCTGTACGAAGGTAATCCGCAGCCGGTTTTTGCCAATACGGAAAAATTGAACGATGCTGTGGAAGAGCTGCGTCAGTTGCTCGATAACCACCATGACCTGAAGGTTGTGGAAACACCAATCTATGGTTATGTGTGGCTGAACATGGAAACGGCACATCAGCTTGAGTTGCTATCGAATCTGATTTGCCGGGCCTTGCGCAAATAATTCCTGAACTTCAGAATCATCTTGCTGCTGCTTCGATTCAGCAAGGATAAAGGGTATGATAGTGAAAAGGGATAAAAGCATTGTCATCTGCGGCAGCTATGAGTAATGTTGGCCCTAACGAATAGCGGTTGCTTAAACGAATCCGACTCTCACATTATCAGGGGTATAAAAATGGAAACTACCAAGCCTTCATTCCAGGACGTACTAGAATTTGTTCGTCTGTTCCGTCGTAAGAACAAACTGCAACGTGAAATTCAGGACGTTGAGAAAAAGATCCGTGACAACCAGAAGCGCGTCCTGTTGCTGGACAACCTGAGCGATTACATCAAGCCAGGGATGAGCGTTGAAGCAATCCAGGGCATCATCGCCAGCATGAAAGGTGACTATGAAGATCGCGTTGACGATTACATCATCAAAAATGCCGAGCTCTCCAAAGAACGCCGCGATATCTCCAAAAAGCTGAAAGCTATGGGCGAAATGAAAAACGGCGAAGCGAAGTAATTCCCGTTTTATTCAATGAGGGTTGCCCGGTAACCCTCATTGCTCATTGATTCTTATCTGTGTATCACCGTCATCATTCTCATCTGAGAACCAATCGAAATTAACAACAGCCTTCTTCTGTATGCAGCAAGGCAAAAAGTTCTGTAACTCCATTGTTATTAACTGCACTGGTTACTAACACGTTGTGCGCTCCAGCTTCCCGTAACCAACTTTTCACCAAAGATATTTGTTCCATGCTGGCTAAATCTGCTTTGGTTACTACTCCAATGACCGGGTGATTCATGGCCCGGTAGGGCGTTTTTACCTCTAATTCCTGCTTCAGCGCTGAGATTCCTGCTTGTTGCCGGAAAAGCAGGCACCTGCCGTCTGAACGGTATCGATCCGGAAGCGTATCTGCGCCATATTCTGAGCATACTGCCGGAATGGCCCTCCAACCGTGTTGACGAACTCCTGCCATGGAACGTAGTTCTCACCAATAAATAAGCGTCAATACGGTGCTCCGTTGACGCTTACTTTAATCCGTTTTCTGAGCTTAGATTTTTCTGTTCCTACCCAGACCGTGGATTTGGAATTCATTTTTTGTCAGGTCAATGCTAATCGTTAAAACGGCCATAACGCACCTCCACTGGAAGGTTTATCAGTAATATCCTACCGTTGCTTCATGGTCGGGGCGTCCATTCCATTATTATCGGTTTTCCTTTCTGTTTATAAATGAAAACGCCAGCTGTATTCAGGCTGGCGTCAGGGGAAATGAAGCCTGTTGAGTGAGATTCACCGGTTCTGGTGCAGAAGCTGCAGATGGCGCAGGGTAAGGACATCTTCTCTTGCCTGCTTAATACAGGACAACAGTGCTGTTTCTGTGGTTAATGGCACTATACCCTGCATCACTGCATTGTCTTACAGCAACTGGTGAGGGCTGGCATAAGTTGCCGGTGTTTCGGTAGAGTCACGGTCATCCACCACGCGGAGTGAATAACCGTTTTCAGCGGCCTTATTAATCAGTTCAGTGATATTAACACCATCAATGTCAACGACAATGTGCCCCATATCCAGCGCCTGTACGTTAACGCTGTCGGCTTCCAGTGTCATCATTTCGCCTCCGGATACTTACCCAGGGTAATGTTATTTACCGTTCTGTAATTGTCGCGGGTCATCAGGCCGGTCGCCCTGCGAGCCCGGAGGATATCGATGCTGTTTATTAACTGAGAGCGGGTACAGGCGCTGAATCCCGGCTGGTCGGTAGCACCAGCGCGTATTTTTCCACGAGAAAGTTCACCGCATCACACAGTGAAATGCCTGCCTCAATATGCTGCTCAATCACACGTTCATCGGCAAAAGGTGTGTCATTCAGTGTGAGGCCATAGTGCTGGTCCAGCAGTCGGGACAGCAGTATCTGCCAGATTTCAACAGGAGACGGGCGAGAACTGGCCGCCTGCCCGGGTAATACAGGTAATGTTTTCATACTGAAGATTTTCCTGATATGCAGATATAAAAATGGAAAAGTGGCGTGGTGAGAACACCAGGCCGTAGCAGAAGGCTATTCTGGAGAGTTAATTTTTCATTTCGGGCGTCGGATAAACAGCCAGATAAACGTAACCACAACTGCTGAGGGTATCGGCTTTGCAGGTCAGCCCTTTTGCATACAGCGTGATGGTATGCTGATGGCGGGGATTCAGTTCACCGCTGGTGAGCATGAGTTCCAGTTGTTTCATCAGCAGTGGAAAGGCCTGGTCCAGATGGTATGCATCCGCATCGCTGAACCGGCCTCTGATACCGGCGCGGTCGGCAAGGTAATGCAACCGGTTACCCTCCTGCACCAGACGTGCCCCGAAACAGGGCGTCACGGTGCAGGGCAGCCCCCACCAGGGGCGGTCGTGATTGTCGTCGGGAAGTGTTGTCCCGGGGAGTGTGTCTGACACGATAAAATCCTTACAGAAAATCGGCTAAGAATGGTCCGGTAGTGGCGATAATTCTGCTCATCAGAATTCCCACTCAGTTCAGGGTGACGCTCATCAGCCGGACATACGGACCAAAACTGTCCTTACGGCGTTCAGCAAACACGGCCAGCACACCGGGAATATCCTGCACTTCACGACCGGTATACGCTTCAGCACTGCCGTGCCAGCGGTATTTACCGGTACAGAACGGAAAAAGACGGGATGTCGGATGTTGTTGGTGAATACGCATGGCTTCACCACGGGTGATAATTTTCATAATGGGATACCTCTGAAGACAGAAGATAAAAGTGAAAACAGGTGTGATGTGGTTGTGACGGGTTAAAGCAGACCATGTTCGGCAAAGGAGAAAACCTGGTTGCCACCGACTATCAGATGGTCCGGCACCCGGATATCCACCAGGCCCAGTGCCTGTACCAGACGTTCGGTGATAAGCCGGTCTGCCTTACTGGGTGTGACTTCACCGGACGGGTGATTGTGTGCCAGTACCACGGCAGCGGCATTGTGGTACAGGGCGCGTTTAATCACTTCCCGGGGATGGACTTCCGTGCGGTTGATGGTGCCGGTGAAGAGGGTTTCACCGGCAATCAGCTGATTCTGGTTGTTCAGATACAGCACCCGGAATTCTTCACGCTCCAGTCCCGCCATGTTCAGAATCAGCCATTCCCGTGCTGCACGGGTGGAGGTGAAGGCCACGCCGGGTTCATGAAGATGGCGGTCCAGGGTTTTCAGGGCCCGTTGAATGAGGCTGCGCTCGCCGGGCGTCATCTCTCCGGGCAGAAAGGAAAGTTGTTGCATTGTGCTTCTCTCCATTCAGTCGATGATGCGCATAATGGCGCTGCATTCCGGATGCTGCAGGGCGTAATCCCGCAACCGGTAATAATGGACCGTCATGGCATAATTCTCCGTACGACAGGCATGATGACTGTACGTCATCAGACAGGCGGCAATACCGGCGGCTTCCGGGCTCATTTCTGCGCGGTTACCGTTCATGGCATTGAACAGTACCCATGTTTCGTCATCATCGTCATCCGGTTCGGGTGCCATAAATGCCCCGCCGTTGTTCAGGGTGTACAGATTCCAGATACCACCGCAGTAGTCTTCGCACAGACGGTCCATCCAGCCGAAGACACGGGGCTCCAGGGTCACCCACTGTGGAATGAGGCCAAAATGCTGCGGCCAGAAGCTGATGCGCTGTTCATCAGGGACGAGGCTGGCAACCAACTGAGGCGGATTATTCTCTGGTGTTGTAGCTGAATAAATTGTGGGGGTATTCTGAGAAACGGTTTTCATGAGATAACTCCTTAAATAACAAATAAATGTGTGTTTTTCAGGAACGAAAGCTGAATGATTCCCTCACTCAGGGAAACGGCATCAGCGCAGGCTCTCCAGCATCGTTTCTGCCATCACCCACAATGCGCGATTGAGCTTAATGTCGGTATCAATGCTGTGAATGGCCCGGGTATGGATACGTTTTCCTTTTGCACTGCGACCGGAAATCCCGCCTTTCAGCATATTCTCCTGGATGGTCTGATATGCGCTCCACAGGTCCTTACCGTAATCCTCCCGGCGTCGCGGCGTCAGAATGTCGGCGGTGGTGACGGGCTGATGTTCGTCACCATAACGGTAAGTCAGTGCCGCCTGTGCCAGCGCCTGGCGTGCCGGTGGCGGCAGGACCAGCGACTGCATGGCATCACGCTTCTCCTCTATCCGGTCAAACACGCCCACCACCTCGTAAGCCCCTTCGATAACTTTCTCCACTACATTTCCCCGGTGTGGAACACGCACTTCCCCCAGAGACTGGCCACAGACGCACCCGTTCTGGCAGACGAACCTGAAGTAACCCGGCAGCATCTGGTAGCTGGAGGTACCGTCATGAGAGTTGAGCAGAATAATTTCAGGGACATGTTCTCCGTTTATCTCTCCGGCCCGCCGCAGACGCAGCATGTGTTTTGTGTATCCCCGGCGGCCCGGGTCGCGCACACGGGTCTGGCAGGCGAAGAAGGGCTGAAAGCCCTCCCGCTGCAGGCTTTCTAGTACGGTGATGGTGGGAATGTACGCATAGCGTTCACTGCGGGAGGTATGCCGGTCTTCCCCAAAAATACTGGGCACATAGTGCATCAGTTCTTCATGTGTCAGCGGGCGGTCACGGCGTATCTGGTTTGCAGCATAACCAAAACGACTTGCTAATCGCATACTTTGCTCCTTATCGGTGGTTAAGATTTACTGGTGCAATAAATGAAAAAAGCCGCGTCTCCCGGAGAAGACGCGGCCTGACGGGTGAAATGAATAAGGTTTATTGTCTGAGAGGCCTTTCACTGGCGAGCCACGCATTAAGCGGCTTTCCGGTAACAATGGCTGGGGCTGTATTTACCTTTGATATTAATAATGTGCAGAGAAACGCATGGTTTACTCCTTAGATTTTAAGTTTGTCCTGGGCTACAACGACAGGTTTTCCGGATGTGTCGATGACTCCTACCGTCGGTACGCCATTTTTGATTTCGAAGAACGGTTTGTTGCTACCTGAGCACAGTTGATTGTCCCCGTATTCAATCATTTGTGCTTTCCCGGTTTTCAGGTTAACTACCGAGACAGTGTAGTCGTAGCACCAGGCACCACCACGTTCAAGCACGAAAACATAGCTGTTATCTTTATAGTTGAACTGATTCTTTGTCTGGCAATTCATACCGTCAATTTCGGTACAGGAAAACGCTTCTGTAGTATTAACGTATTTGATGTTATTTGGCAGTTTTACTTGTTTCGCAGTAGCGAAGACAGAGAACAGAATAGTTACAGCAACGAGTAAAGTTTTGATAAAAGTTTTCATGATAGACTCCTTAAATTAGTTAACCGCAGCTACGTAGTTTTTCACCAGATACGCGAATTCATGCACGCCAATTTCACCGAACCAAACCAGGTAGGCCGGGTCATCTAAACCAAAGTAACGGTAGCCAACAACTTCATGGGTTTTTGGGTTATAGAGTGTTACGATAAAGTCCCAGCCGCAGGTATTGGCTTTGCAACCGTCGCCCTGGAACCAGACTGTACCGTTAATGTTTACTGGCGTGATACCTCCACCAGGGCCATCCATATAGCCGCCTTTACCGAACATGCCGCTCAGTCCGACCGGTTTTAATGCTTTGTCGATAGCGGCTTTGTAGGTAGCGTCACCTTCGTACAACTCGTACGTTGATGGACACGCTCCAGGTTGTTCAGCCCAGGCTTCCGGGTTACAACTAAGAGCTTGTTTTACGGTAGCCGCTTCTGCGTTAAAGTTAAAGCCCGTGAACAGAACCGCCAGAAATAACATAAGGGTATGTAAACGTTTCATTGTAAATATTCTTCCGTTGTAAATGGCGCTGGAAAATTTCTCATCAGTGAAACCTTCCGGAAGTTTCCCCCCCTTGTATGATGTATATCGCCAGTATTTTATTTCATCCCGGCTGTAATTTTTATATTCCCCGGCACGTGCAATAACGCTGACCAGAGATATAAGGCTCATTAATAACTTTACAGGTAATTTCATAATTAAATTTCCAGTGAGTGAATTGACAGGTGAGGGGTAAAACTTTCTCTCAGGTAATATATATATGAAAATATTTTCAATAACACCAGACAGGAAAAACACCACCACAGGCGGTGGCGTTTCTTTGGGGCGTCTTTATTTAATCCGGGCCATCGCGTTTCTCAGTGCCAAATCTGCCTCTTCCGTTATATCCAGGCTTTTCTGCAATACCGCCTCTGACCGGGTCAGTGCCTGACGTGCTGCCAGCGGTTTCCGGATATGCTCCATCGCCAGCATCGTGTCTTCATAGCCCTGCTGACGCCAGGCGTCGGTATGTGCCGATGTAAAACTGAGCAGACCGCCGCTGTTGCCACCATCACCTGCATATTTCAGCCTTTTCCGGGGACGGATCTCAAGGATTGTGGTGTCCGGAAAAGCCTGGCGATCCCATAAAGAACCCTCACTCAGATGCGTCACAATCACCATATTGCATCCGGCATCGACCAGAGGCGTCACAGGGGTATTTCCCTGCATATTTCGCCATCCTCCCATACCACCATCACCGAACATTGTCCCCTGAACCTCACGGGGACGGAACAGCAGGGGCAGCGCGGCTGACGCAAGCAGAGCCTCTTTCTGCTGTCCGCGGGGCAGGCTCTGGATATGCTGAAAAACGGCGTTTTTCGTGGTTCCGACACCCAGTTCAGCACGAATGCAGTCAATAATATCCTGCATGCCCCCTTCTGTGGGGTACAGCGACACATACAGCGGTAGCCCGTCTGCCAGAGCATCAGTATCAAGATAATGATCCATCAGCGCTGTCAGGGGCTCATCTGACAACAACGGCTGAGCCATCAGATTGTCAAACCCGTTGATTGTCGATATATGGCGAAGAAGCGTCGTAAGCAGTGCTCCTGCACGTCCGGGGATCTGGCAGAGGTTCATTGCCTGGAACAATTTTTTCAGCAATGAAAAGTAAACCAATCTGTTTACCGACAGCACCTGATTATTCCCCAGATGATCCCAGAGCGCCTCCAGGCGTACGGCAGCTTCTGACAGATCGGGAGAGGCCGCGATAATGGCACCATTGAATGCGCCAATGCTGGCCCCTGAAACCATGCTGATCTGTGTACCACACTCTGCCAGTGCCTTAACCACTCCCGCCTGATAAGCGCCCACCGCCCCGCCACCGGACAGCACCAGCCCCGTTTTCATTTCTGTACTCATGCAGCCCCCTTCTGAAATATTTCATCGACCATACTTTCAGAGAGGCGTTCTGCAGAGCAGAGGCGAGGCATGCGAACCGGTAAGTGTTCTGCAGCCTGCGTGGTTGACCAGATCACCGGATGCTGCTCTTCACTGCACCAGTCTCCCAGCCAGTTAATCGCGTCATGCCACTCGTTATCTGCCTGCTCCCGGCCCTGACCACCAAGCCAGTCCAGAGTGTTCAGACGCACGGTTGCACTACCGCCACTCTCCTGTGCCATCTGCGTTAATGCTTTATGTCTGAGAATATCCAGTAGCTGGTTAACCTGGCCTGTTTCGCTCTGACGTATCACATCACCAAACGCGCCCCAGCGAAGCTCTTCAAGTGCCACATAACAACGTCCGGCAGGGGAAAATGACGCATATCGCCCGGCGCTCCACCATGAGAATATCTGCTCAAGATGTAACTGCGCCCGCTGAACCTGGTCAACACGGTGGAGTTTTTCTTCAAGATGATTCAGTTTATGGTGAACCTGATCGGCCAGGGTGAGTAACTGCTCCCGCGTGTCAGCCGAATAATGCGCCAGCCTGGCTGTATCACTGACCAGTGAACTGACCCTGTCGTTTACCCGGGTAATTGCGTAGTTTGTGGTGGCAAGTGACGTTGTCATCTCCGTCAGCCAGCGCAGGGACGCCTCAACGCCCTGTGCAAGCGACGCATTGATGGCATTCTGCCGTGCAGCGCCTTCGCCGGTCAGCCCCTCTTTTAAACGCCGGAAGAACGTGCGCTCTCCGGCCGTGCGGATATGCTCCTGTGCAACATCGATTCCGTTTGCGAAATCAACCACAAATTTTTCAGGAAGACAGGTGAGTACCTGACATACCCGGTTATCAGCAATTTGTTGAATAAATGGTGAAGTCACAGCATTGTCTCCAGCTCTTCCCTCAGCGCCTTACTGTCAGTAATGAGCTCAGGAACCCTTTCATTTAATGCCTGAAGTCGCCCGGTAAGCCGTTCCTGCGCCTGCTGATCGCGTTTATGATCTTCAGAGCTCTGAATCAGCGTGTTACGCAGTTGTTCAACTTTCTCCCTGAATGCGCAGAAAAAGGCATCGATTTCCTGGCGGACGGGCTGGTTAATATCCTGCTCAATGGATGCCTGCAGCTCCCCGAAATATGCCCGGGTCAGTGACATAACTTCCTCTCTGACCTTGTTGATATTGATCACGCTGCGACTCACATCCTCGTCATAGTTTTCCCAGCCCAGGTCACTGGTGCCAAACCATCGACAAACGGTTCCCCATACGCCACTCTGCCGACGGCGACGGGTGACGGTCTCCGTTCTTTCCTCCATAAGCGCACTCAGATTTATTTTTACCGCGAGCCGGGTCTGTAACTGGCTGACTGCCGGAAAACTGATTTTTACGGTAAAGCCCTCATCCTCCAGGCGGGCATTGATGCGACCGGCAATGTTTTCTGTGGCGTACAGGGCCGTGCCACGAAAACCTGTTTCAATCCCGCTGACGATTTTCTCCAGCTCAGGCCGGAACTGTGCTTCAGCCTCACGGTGCAGGCTGGTCACGGTCGATTCGATTTGCGTCATCAGTTCAAGGGCTTCCCTGCGATCACTGAATTTTATTTCGGGGCTGTCCGGGGCAAAATCTCGTTTCCTGTAATCCTCCCGGCCCTGGTTGTTGATACCGGACCATTGAGAAATTTTCCCCCATAATCCGGACTGAGACCTTCGTTGTTCTGCGTCTTCTTCCTCCAGCATTTGCTGTTCTTTGCGTTTACCGCTTCTGAAATAGTCATTCAGCTCCTCTTCCAGTGAGGTGCAGACCCCCGTCAGTAATTCCCGGGTTTTAGTATCGATCTCCTCCATGGCCATTCTGACATCAGTGGTCATCTGCTCCTGACAGTCCGCGATTTCCCGGATATCCGCAAGCAGGCTGGTGATATGCGACTGCAGTGACTGAATGCTTTGCTGTAGCCCCTGATGGCGTAACAACAGGTATTCACTGATATTTTCTGCATTCTGCATCAGTTTTGCGGCGGCAGAGTCAACCGCCAGTGCCACAGCTCTGGAATGTGAGCTCTGTATGACTTCCGTTATCAGTTGATCGATAAGTGAGCCTTCCCACAGGTCTGTCGCCCCTTCAGTTGCCAGTTCACTGTCTTTACAGACGTATTCTTTTTTCATGCAACCGAAGGCACCTCTGATAAAATCATCGACCCAGGCTTCATCAACAGGAAGGGTTCCGTTTTTCCGTAACTCATGAAGCGCACGGTTAGCCAGGTATGCCTGGCGTGAGGATCCGGGATAAACGCGGGAGGCGGGCAGCACATCGCTGTTCAGCATTGCCGGAACTTTCTGGCGTACGGCATCTGCCCCATCGCCATTGCGGTCTTTCTCATCAAATTTATTGACCAGTACAAACAGGCGGCCGGCTGATACGTCAGCAATGGCATTAAGCTCTTTACGGACGTCTTCATCCGCTTTTGAGTTCATCTGGGTGTAATCCATCACAGCCAGAACCGCAGAGGTTTTCTGCAGTTGATCCCGCATCATCACTTCCATCTGCGGTTGTCCGGCCTCATTAGGGCCGGGGGTATCCAGCAGTGTGAGTGTTCCCTGGCATGCATCCATCCCCACCAGATGGCTGAATTCCACGTCGATCACCGGCAGTTTCTGCACTTCTGCGTATTCATCAAAAGGAAATTCAGTCCCCATTGCCGCAGCAAGACGAACCAGATCGTTTAACGATGCCAGTCCGGTAAAGATTTCCTCCTCCCCGTGGTATTCATTTTTGAGCCAGCCATCATCCGTCAGAATATCCAGCAGTTCGCGGGTATCCCCGGTTTGCTGCAGGGTCTGTGCGACCTGCTGTCCTGCCGGGGTGGCGAGTTTTTCCTGCAGTGTGATTAATAAATTGCGGACAGGCTGAATATGTTCCAGATGGAGAACCGGCTCAGTTTTTCCGGGAACGTGGCGGATGAGCGTCGGTACAGAGGTCATGGGGCGGTTACGGTTAGGCAGAATTTCCTGCCCCACAATGGCGTTGATGGTGGTTGATTTGCCTGCTTTCATCGTGCCGACAACAGCCAGCACCATCTCCCTGCGGGCGGTTTTGATTTGTTCGCCCTCCAGCTCCTCAATTCTTTTCAGTGCTTTCTGTTTATCAAAAAGCAGTCTGTTTTCGTTCTTACTGTCAGATAACACATCTGGCTCCTCAACCATTTGCCGGAGCAGATTAATGTTCAGTTGCAAAAGTCGGTCGGCTTCATCACAAAGCAGGGCGATGTTCTTTTCGTGCATTATTTAACCTTCCTAAGACGCATTTTCATGACAACCACGGAGGAGGTCATTTACTACAAACGATCGTTTATAACGATCGATATGATAGTAACGATCGATGTATTCTATTAACTTGAGAAACACAACGCAAGGGGACAACCCGGGTATGGCTGCGTTTGCATAGTGTTTTCATGGAGTTAAAAATCTGTAACAACAGCCTGGTACATCACCACCGGGTTCAGAAGAAAATCCAGTTCCATACCGCGCGGGCAACAGAGACCACCGAGTCACGGACGGCGCGCAGAACCGTGCGTGCAACAGAGGCAATGCAGACGCTCTCCGCCGTGTCAAATATCCGGTCCACCGCACCGGTAAACTGTTCACGGGCCTGAGACCGGACAGACTCCGTGCGCAGCTCGTCCTGCAGGCGGGTCATCAGGGGACTGGCGGCATGGTCGGGAAGTGCTGTCATGAGCGCACTGACCAGCGTATCCAGTTCCCAGCCGGTGCGGGCCGATACGGCAACAACCCGATGTACGGGCCGGAACAGACGGAATACCGCCTCCGTTTTTTCGCGAATGTTCTGTGCCTCTGCGGGAGAAGGCTGAATACCGGCCATATCCCATTCATGGCAGGGCTCCGTTTTATCGGCCTGCATCACCACAAACAGTACCCGCTGATGTCCCCGGTGCAGGATGTGTCGCCAGAAATACTCATCCACAGACAGGGCACGGTCATCGGCTTTAATCAGCCACAGTACCAGGTCCAGTTCGAGCAGAATGTCACGGTACAGGGCTTCATACTTTGCATCCCTGTCCCGGCTCTCGCCCACCCCGGGCAGGTCAGTGATAACCATGCTGTGACCATGGCCATTCAGACGGAAGCGCTGCACTTCCCGGGGGCCGGCGTGAACATCACTGACCGGGGTGACCTCCCCCTGAAACAGCGCATTACAGAGTGAGGATTTACCGGCCCCGCTTTTACCCATAATGCCAGGCACGGGTTCGTGACTGGTGAGTTTGCGCAGATGTTCCAGGATGTGACGGGAAAGTGAGTAAGGCAGGGAGGAGAGCGGTTTTTCAATTGCCTCAATGGCATCAGACGGATTCATACATGTATTCCCGGTGAAAAAAGACAAAACCCCGCGCACCGGAAAGGTGGCGGGGGATTCACGGAAATAATATCTGTCTGAAATTATCTGGAATCGATTTGGCTGTTCTGCCTGGTTGCCACCAAATCATGGTACGCCTGCTCAATCATTTCATTCAGCAGTTTTTTTGGGAGGACACCACGACTTCGGGCAATACTTTCAAGCTGTTTGTGGATTTTTCCGGACAGTTTCAGAGGGACGGAACCATCAGCACGTTCATCACGCCTTTTTTGTTGCTCCCGGGCACTTTTCAGCTCATCAAGAAGAATCGCTTTATGCTGAATCCTGGGGGCCTGGAAGGAGACCTGCGTAAACTTCGCTCTGTTCCGTCTGGGATTACTTTCCAGTAAAAACTGTACCTGTTGCTCATTCCAGCCCTCCCAGTTATCAAACGTGGCGCAGGCAAACCAGTATTTCTGCTCCGGGGTAAGGGGATTCAGCGGGGTTCCCACACACCGGACCTGCATGGCGTTCCATAACCAGTCACACTGTTCACTGTCCCTGCTGTCCACCCACGAAAAGGGGGAGGGGTAATCATTGTTTATGCTGGCCCATTCAGAGAATACTGAGTTGATAATCGTCCTCGTAGCCTCTGGTCCGGATTTCAGCAGGTAACTGGAGCAGAACCATATAATTTCACGGTAGATTTTATCCGGATGCACGGTGCGCATCGGCTTTTCTCTGGGACCGGCAATCTTCGGTTGCGATGGAAACCCCGTGGCAAACCGCAGATGTTCCGGGGGCATTCCTGAACGTTTTTCAGGAATGGGTGTGAGTCCTGCGTTTCTGGTCTTTTCCGCTTGTCCGGTATTGCCTCCGGCCGGAGTGTTGTCGGGAGTATCTTCCGGAGGCGAGGTGTTTTCATTAGTTGGGGGAACAACAGCAGAACTGTCCATCTCCGGAATGGGTTGAGGGGCATAATCACTGTGGTAGCCAGGGGAAAGCGTTAAGTCCCGAAGGGTGACATCAGGTTCCGGGCAGTGAGTGCCACCGGGAGTGAACGGGAGTTGTTGCTTTTGGGAGAAAAATGTATTGTGAATGCGGGTATACAGCTGGAACAGAAAAAAATAAGATGCCCGTGGTTCTTTTTTTAACCACTGTGTATATTCCTCTATGGCACAGAGCTGTTGTTTGTGCCGTTTTACAGCATCGATATACGGACAGCTGGTGCAGATATCATCCAGTTCCTTTCCCACAATACACCTCACCTGCTTTTCTCACATTTGCAGATTTTAAAAAAGCAAACAAAAACCTCCGTACATGATGTACAGAACAATCTACCAGGTAGTGGCGTCAGAAAACCTCCGGGCCGCCTGCACTTTCCGGAATGCGCCGGTTATGAAAAACCGGAAATTCAGTCTCTGTTGTAAGATGTACCCTCTGATACTACGTTTTCTCTGTGTATTTAACTCACTGTATTTATTGTCTTTTTAAGCTTGACTGATATTCTCCGGTCATAGTGTGCCGGATATACATCCCGTAAACTTCTCATTTTTATATAAAAATACCTGCACTCTCTTCAGCGCATCTGTCTCCTTTAAGTAAAAAATGTTTTCACGTATTGCTGTAAATTCATTTTAAATCAGTATATTACCTTGATATTGCTGTCTCCTGGTTTGATGCGTAATCGTTCTGCCTTTCTGGATGATTCTGGTGCTTCCGGGTGCATTCTCCTCTGCACATGCAACAGTTCGTCATCGCCACGCTCCCAAAAAGCATATAAAAACGAATCGAATTTGATATTTTTTTCAATCGTTTTTCATAGGAATTTCGTAGGGTATTCTCCGCTATAACCTCCATATTTGCTGTCTTTTTCTTCATAAATCGTATGCAATATAGCCTGTCTGTCAAGACCTCTTCTCTGCTGTTGAGGAGACGATCTCATTTTTGGTCTTTTCCGGGAGAGAGGCTGTCAGATGAGCGAGCCGGATATACTGTCAGAGGTACACCCCGTAGCAGACCTGTGCTCCCATTTCCGCGATCCGGAACCAACAACACCCTACGGTTAATACCATTTGAAGCGTCAGGTACTGCAGGAAGTTCCCCCCTGCGCGGACATCGGTTCCTGCCGACATCTCACAATACGGCCAGACTGTCATGCAGTAACACCCGCATGCGGTCTGCGGTTTTAAGCGCACTCTCCCGTTTTCAGTGCACCGATAATGCGTCATAGTAAGTCTGGGGGAAGTTACGGAATGCCTGTTAAGTGGTGCCGTGGGTGGAGACAGCTTACTTTTCTACAGCAACTGCAGTCATTCAGGATGATCAGGAGATATTCTGTCAATGTCACGATCCTGCCATTTTCGTACCCGCTAAGATACTTCCGTTACTGATGCTGTCCGCTTTTCACCATTTCATCCTCACTGACAGGCGTTGCGTTTTGGGTCATCACCACAGCTTTACGTTTCTCTTTTAACCGGTAACGCTCTCCTTTGATATTCAGCGTGGTTGAGTGATGCAGCAGTCAATCCAGGAGCGCTGTTGTCCGGCAACCACCATATCAACTTCTTCCCGGGTGTGGCGGAGAGGTGGTATCCTGGCTGAGTTTCGAAGCGAACCGTTCTTTTTGACGGGCGCATTTTACGTCCGGGCTGAATGTAGTAACGCGGCATGGAACGTCGGCCCGTATACCATTGCCTTAATCTCCGCAAAGATAACCTCGTCATTCCGGACATTCTCTGTAAGCGTCGTCTGAGTACCGTCTGGTCCCGAATCCAGGATCCTGTAACTTAAGCACCCACTTATTTTGCAGGTGGACACCTCATGCGCGCTAAAGAAAGACTTCCCCGGAAACACTATTCCCCTGAATTCAAAATGGAACTGGTCAGGCTGGCTCTTGAAGAAGAAGGCAGTATTGCCGCACTGGCCCGGAAACATGACGTCAATGATAACCTGCTCTTTAAATGGATAAGGCTCTGGCAGCGTGAAGGGCGGGTCTGTCGGCCCCGAAAAAACTCATCGTCGCTTCCTGCCCTGATACCCGTGCAGCTTCAGGCGGGCTCTTCTCTCCCAACCTTCGAACTACCATCCTGCTCTCCTCCCGCTACCTGCCACATAAAATGTCGGGGAGGAGAAATAACACTGACTCATCCCTCTGCTGAACTCATGAGCACTGTCCTGCGCGAACTGATGCGGGGGCCTGTATGATAAATCTTCCCGCAGGCACAAAAATCTGGCTGGTTGCCGGTATCACCGATATGCGCAACGGCTTCAATGGCCTCGCCGCAAAGGTGCAGACCGCGCTGAAAGATGACCCGATGTCCGGCCACGTCTTCATCTTCCGGGGACGCAGCGGCAGTCAGGTAAAACTGCTCTGGTCCACCGGCGATGGTCTGTGCCTGCTGACAAAGCGATTAGAACGTGGTCGCTTCGCCTGGCCCTCAGCCCGCGATGGCAAAGTGTTCCTGACGCCGGCGCAACTGGCGATGCTGATGGAAGGTATCGACTGGCGACAGCCAAAGCGGTTACTGACATCCCTGACCATGTTGTAGCGCTCTTTATCCTGGTTGTCGCAGAATAAGCCTGGTAAAATACAGGCTTATGAACGACACCTCTTCTGACGACATCCTTCTGCTGAAACAGCGCCTGGCCGAACAGGAAGCGTTGATCCACGCCCTGCAGGAAAAGCTGAGCAACCGGGAACGCGAAATAGACCATCTGCAGGCGCAACTGGATAAGCTGCGCCGGATGAACTTCGGCAGTCGTTCCGAAAAGGTATCCCGCCGTATCGCGCAAATGGAAGCTGACCTGAACCTGCTGCAGCAGGAAAGCGATACGCTGACCGGCCGGGTGGATGACCCGGCAGTGCAGCGCCCGCTGCGTCAGACCCGCACCCGCAAACCGTTCCCTGAGTCACTCCCACGGGATGAGAAGCGGCTGCTGCCGACTGAGCCGTGTTGCCCGGAGTGCGGTGGTTCGCTGAGTTACCTGGGTGAGGATGCCGCCGAACAGCTGGAGCTGATGCGCAGCGCCTTCCGGGTTATCCGGACAGTCCGTGAAAAGCATGCCTGCCGTCGGTGCGATCGCATCGTTCAGGCCCCGGCTCCTTCGCGCCCCATCGAACGGGGGATCGCCGGACCGGGGCTGCTGGCCCGAGTGCTGACCTCAAAGTATGCAGAGCACATACCGCTGTATCGCCAGTCGGAGATCTATGCCCGCCAGGGTGTAGTGTTGAGTCGTTCTGTACTGTCGGGCTGGGTGGATGCGTGTTGTCGTCTGCTGGCACCGCTGGATGAAGCCCTTCAGCACTATGTCCTGACCGACGGCAAACTCCATGCTGACGATATGCCTGTCCCGGTGCTGTTGCCGGGCAATAAGAAGACGAAGACCGGGCGCTTATGGACGTACGTTCGAGACGACCGCAACGCCGGATCAGCGCTGGCCCCCGCAGTGTGGTTCGCTTACAGCCCGGACAGAAAAGGTATCCACCCTCAGACCCATCTTGCAGGCTTCAGTGGCGTACTGCAGGCTGATGCCTACGCCGGGTTCAACGAGCTCTACCGCGACGGCCATATAAAGGAAGCCGCGTGCTGGGCCCATGCCCGCCGAAAAATCCACGATGTTCACGTCCGTACCCCGTCAGCCCTGACGGAGGAGGCGCTGAAACGGATCGGCGAGCTGTATGCCATCGAGTCGGAGCTCAGAGGTAAAAGAGCAGAGGAACGGCAGGCAGTCCGGCACCAAAAAGTGCTGCCGCTGCTGGCGTCACTGGAGGGGTGGCTGCGGGAGAAACAGAAAACCCTCTCAAGGCACTCAGAACTGGCGAAGGCGTTCGGGTATGCGCTGAACCAGTGGCCGGCGCTGACCCGCTATGCAGAAGATGGCTGGGTGGAGGTGGATAATAACATTGCCGAAAACGCCCTACGACTGGTCAGTCTGGGGAGAAAAAACTGGCTGTTCTTCGGCTCGGATCATGGTGGTGAGCGCGGTGCGTCACTGTACAGTCTTATCGGGACGTGCAAATTAAACGGCGTGGATCCGGAACGCTATCTGCATCATGTACTTGATGTCATCGCCGACTGGCCTGTGAACCGGGTGGGTGCTCTGCTCCCGTGGCGGGTTACTCTGCCTGACCAGCTTCACTTCGTCAATACGGTTCTCACTGCACGCTTACCATTCTCTGCCAGGCATATGTCGATGTAATCCATAAACGATTTCAGCTTACCCCTTTTGTGGCCAGTCTTTCTGGCTGGCGGTTCAGGGGATGTTTTCTGGTTATCGTGTACCACAAAGCAGGGATATTGCCCCGATAGTCACATTTCAGATTGATCGCGGTCTGAAGATGTGGCACTGAGGTAACGTGCTGGTGTCACTGGTATTGCTGAAGTTATGGTTTTTCGGGGTCAGGTGAGCCTGTTGTGTGTATGCTTTTTGTTCAGGTCAGAGGGGGACTGTGTGGACAGCGGCTTTTGTCTCCGGGCATTCACGCCTGAACGATGAATGCGATTTTCAGCAATATTTGTCTTTGTGACACTCTCTGGTTGAGAAGCTAATGCGCGCCCCTGTTTCCACAGAGAATGAGGCTTGCCATCAGCCGAAACATCAGTATTCCACGCCATACAGACGGCGCCTGACCATGTGCTGATGCAGGTAAAATGTTTCACTACAACTGTTCGGGTTGCTATGCAACGAAACAGCGATTCTCACGATCTTTAACTGCAACGTTTTTCCGCCTGAAAGCTGACTGCCTCCTGCTGAGGTGGGAGGCTATGATTCAGTGCGTTTATAGTCTCCGGGGTATGCATGTACCGGAGCATACCATTTCTGGTGGATAACAAGCCGGCACATTCAGACTGCAGTGAAGATGGAGGCACCTGGTTGTGAAGAACGTTTCTGCCCGTGGCTGCTTCGCATCATCAATGGTATTCATACCCGCTCAGAAATGACCGGGTGCTGAAGCCCTCCGTTATCGCGCAGTATAATGACGTATATGATCTGTGGACGAGTGAGCGGCGTGCCTGATGTACGCCGCTATTACTGTATTTTACCACAGGGCTGGTTTTCTGCTGCCAGCCCTGTGGTTCTCAGACATCAACTGTGAGCGGCATCAACCGATGTACGGTATGCCATAAGCACGTACTGATCCATCAGATTTGTCAGTGGTTCACTCTGACCCTGACGTGCAATGATCCATTGCTCCAGATCTTTTTCTGATTTGTGTTTCAGGTTTTTCGTCCAGTCGTCAAGGCTGTTTCCGGTCATTAAGTCAAGCCAGCAGAGCCAGACCTGTTTGAGACGTAACTCCGTGCCGCCAAACTGACGGAAGAGGCTGATCAGTTTGTTTGCCAGAGAATGTTGCTTCAGGCGCTCACATTCAGACAGCAGGATCCCTTCCAGCATCGGATGATGAACCAGCAGGTGTTCGCTGGTGCATAAATTCACCACCAGATCATCATCCAGGGACGGGGAGCTCCGTTTGTCCGGACCATAAATCAGCCGGTGCAGACTCTGGGGAACGATGGCAATCTCCGGTTTTTCGCCATTGAATGACACCCACCCGGGCGTCAGATTATGGAAATAGTAGATATTCGGATGACACACGCCCCATGATACGGCGTGCCGGGTGAAGCCGGTCAGCCATTTCTGGTAGTTTTCATGGAGCAGCTCGTAACGGGTCTGATACTGTTGTTTCATTTTCATATTCCTCACGGGGATATAACAGGCAGCAGAATGCCGCCGGCAGGCCGGAGATTACGTCTGCTGCGGGTGAACGGATAACGGTCAGAAATTACGGACGGGACTGTGCAATACGCGCCTGCAGCCAGGCTTCCACTTCACTTTTCAGCCAGCGGGAGCTGCGCCCCATTTTGATGGGCGCAGGAAAGCCCCCATCTTTGATGAGTTTGTAAAACCACTTATCGGTTAAGCCGGTAAGTTGAGTGATAAACGCCATGTCGACCATCTGGTCATCCATCAGCGAAACAGGGGTAGCCATGAGAATGTTCCTCCGGATGTTGTTAAACCAGCCGGTGTGGTCATGAAAACAGCGCGCCACCTTCACTGGCATAACAACCGGGGAGAAACGTAAAAAATAATCGGGAATGTGGCTGTCCGGAGATAAACGGGGGGATTGCGATGGCAGAGCCGTAGCGGAATCCCGGGTGGTTGTTGCGAAAAGATGCTTCCGCACGCACGCGCGATAAAGGAAGGAGGACTTTCGTGAGACAAGGGGAAAACTAGCGTTCTGATAATTGCAGAGTTGTTTTCGGAGGTGGTTACAGTGAGTCAGCCCGTTCCTGGCGAGGAGGAGACTGATATCACCGATGGGATAAGGCTGTCTGATTGGTATTATAAATATAAGAAGTCATCAGAGAGTAACGTAAAGGATTTGCCAGAGTAAGCTAAGAGAGTAAATCTCTCCGGTAACAGAGCGCTGTGAAGCATTCTGTATCAGAGTGCAGATACATGAACGCTGATGCGTAAAATCAGCAGTGACACGCCAGCTCCCCCTGTGCCCATTCCTGTATAAGACATGAACTGAGCGTATTAATGCTCCTGCTCTGAGACTGAGCCGGTGAGTGAGGGGCTGAGAAATCCCTCTTGACACAGCTCTAAACCAGAAATACTTCCCCGGTTGTTGCGGTGCGTCCGGATCCCCGATAACGGAACACTAAGGCTGTATTGCGGGACACCGGGTAAGTGGCAGCCTGTAATGTGTTCTGTCAACGCCAGAAAAAATGATTTTTCACACGCGTTATAGACTCACTCCTGTGGACCTGGAAGCCCGTAACTCTGCGGTTGCCCACCGACTGACGGAACTGACCGCAAACTTTACGATCGTGTTCCTGCTTCCTTCTGGTCACCTGAACTTTTAGCCAGCGCTACGATAAGTCCGGTGTTATCTGCACCGGAGGACCGGGAACATTAAGCGGTATAGCGACAACAAAGAATTCGAAATCAAAAGGGAATGGTGCCGGAGGCGTGGGCGGTAATAGGCTGATTTTCAGGTATTACCGGCTTACAACGTGTGGTTGATATTGAGGGGCTGTGAGTTTCGCGTATTTGTCAGAAACCCAGATGAGTTTTCCTTTATGGAACGAAATAAGGCAGCGGCAATACCTGGAAAAATTTAATATGGTATGAAGGAGAACCTGTCGGTTACGCTTAATATACACGGTACACTGTCAGCTCAGGGGATACATGAACCGTTATCTCACCAGCTACACAGTATACACACACTGACGCTGACAGTAGTCAGCAGGACCACAATAATCAGCGCCAGCAGTATGGTAACGATACGGTCTGTATTCCGGTAATAGCCGAAGGGGTCGACAGAACCACAATACGGGCAACACACTGTATTATGAGTAATCGCGTTTCCACAGTCCCTGCACTTCTTTTTGCGTATCACCATCACTCCCTCCTCACAGCCTTACCCGTAACCGGTTTTTTACATTAAAAAAACAACGCTGAAAATTCAACCGTCAGTCCGGAGACGACCGTTCGGGTTATCACAGAGTGCCTGAGACAGTGTCCTGCCGGAGGTCACTTCAGGGATTCTGCGCATTTTTTACGACGTGGCTATTCCGTATGAACCATACGGAGATTTAACCATGACCTACAAATACAACCCCTTCTGGCAGCAACGTATTCGTGAGACGGTGCGGCACGCACTGAATGTTCATCCCCGCCTGACGGCATTGCGGGTTGACCTGCGTTTCCCGGATGTACCGGCAGCAACGGACGCAGCTGTGATATCCCGCTTCATCAATGCCCTGAAAGCCCGAATCGACGCTTACCAGAAACGTAAGCATCGGGAAGGTAAACGCGTGCATCCCACAACCCTGCATTACGTCTGGGCCCGGGAGTTTGGGGAGTGCAAAGGTAAAAAACACTATCACCTGATGCTGCTGGTCAACCGGGATACCTGGTGTCGTGCCGGTGATTACCGCGCTCCGGAGTCTCTGGCCGGGATGATTAAACAGGCGTGGTGCAGTGCCCTGGGAGTGGATGTCGGGTGCCATGCCACGCTGGTGCATTTTCCGGCCTGGCCGGCGGTGTGGCTGGCGCGTAATGATGACACCGGCTTTCAGCAAGTGCTGGAACGTGCTGACTATCTGGCGAAGGAGTATACCAAAGCTCACTGCACCGGTGAGCGCAATTTTGGCTGTAGCCGGAGTTGAGCACGACTGGCGCGCCAATATCCGGCAAACCAAAAGTATGGGTTGTTGTCTGGCGGCAACGATGTATCCACTCGCCCACTGACTGTTTTTTACGTCAGTGTTCCATTGTGTGACAACCACAGTGCTGTAACAGCAACCAGCCTGCTTTACCCAAACTCCAGTCCAGATTTTAACTGAACCGCCATTCACACCCTGACCACGCTGCCCGTACCGGGACGGCTGTTGCCTGCGTGTCGTCTGGCGGCTAAGGAATATGACTATGTACGCAAAATCCTTTATCGCTCTTGATGGCAACGGACGTCTGACGGGCGCCCGTACTGCACAGGCCGCACCTTATGCTCACTACACCTGCCACTTGTGTGGCAGTGCACTCAGATACCATCCGCAATACGACACTGAACTTCCCTGGTTTGAACACACTGACGACAGGCTGACAGAGCACGGTCAACAGTGCCCTTATGTCAGGCCGGAGCGCAGAGAAATACAGTTGATTAAACGTCTGCAGCAATTCGTACCGGATGCCTTACCCGTGGTGCGTAAAGCCAGCTGGCACTGCAGACAATGTCACCACGATTATTATGGGGAGCGGTACTGCACACACTGCCAGACCGGAGGATTCAGTATTCCCCGGACAACTCAGGAGGAAATATGCGAATTCTGAACTGTTATATGGCGAATGACAGCAAAGGCCATTTTGTTACGGCGAAAGAAGCAGCGAAGCACAACCGCCAGGACGTTTTGTGCTGTGTGTCCTGTGGATGCCCGTTAACACTTCAGCGGGGCAATGACGGACAACCACCGTGGTTTGAACATGACCAGATGACTGTCGCTGAGAAAATCCTGCTGCGATGCACCTGGCTTGACCCGGCAGAGAAAGAGGCCCGTCGTTTGCATCTGCAGGGTATGACGGTTCCGGATTATACGGTGAAGGTGAGAAAGTGGTTTTGTGTGATGTGTGACGAAGATTATGAAGGAGAAAAGTGCTGCCCGCGTTGTGGTACCGGGGTATACAGCAGGGAGGGGGGGCTGCAGGAAGGCAACTGGAAGGATAGGAACTGAGCGGTTCAGTCGCGGAAATCAGTTGCAGAGCTGTAATGATATCTCCGGGAGTGCTGCGTTGGTAGGGGCATCCCGGGATAGAGAAATTTTAGCACTTTGCCCTGAATGATTGTAGACGTTCCGAGTACTCGTACCGGTCTGAGTTATTACAGTTAGATATTCACTTTTTCTCCCGCATACTTCACATCTGTCAACGACGGATGAAAAGTGGTTCTTCCGCAACCTGGGTGGAAGAAAATGGATGAAACTTTCTGGCGAACAAGGATCTAAGCTGTTTTAAGTTATGGGCAACGCAATGCACTCTCTTAAGACACTTCTACAGTTACCTTGCGGATGGCGATGCAGTCGACAAATTATTAGCTCTGACGGTATAACCCTCCATCTCCACGGAAAACGCAAAACAGCACAATGTCCTGAATGCTTTAAGCGTAGCGACTCTGTTCATAGTTGTCGTCGGCGCCGGATACAGCATCTACCCTGCTCAGGGCAGACGCTATGGCTTGTATTTTCCGTCCGCCACTGGTACTGCCGTAACCCGGCTTGTTCACGTAAAATTTTTGCCGAGTCGCTTGCTCCCTTCGCCGGTTCACACCAGCAGTCTTCACAGGCGTTACAAAATTTACAACGTCAACTGGGATTAATAGCTGGAGGTGAGGCTGGAAAACGGGCTGCAACGGCAGCGGGTCTCCGTTGCAGTGCTGATACTCTTCTTCGCAGGGTTATCAATACCCCGGAGACGAAACAGTCAGGCGCGCCTCATGTCGGTATTGATGAGTGGGCGTGGCATCGGGGCCACTGCTGCGGTATGTTAATAGTCAATCTTGATACTCACCGTCCCCTCGTCCTGCTTCCCGGCCGTGATCAGCGTACGCTGGCGACCTGGTTCAGAAAATATCCGGAAATACAGGTTGTCTCGCGTGATCGCAGTGGAGTCTATGCGACAGCAGCACGTGAAGGTGCACCTCAGGCCAGACAGGTGGCCGATCGATGGCACCTGCTAAAAAATATTGGTGATGAGCCTGAACGAATGATGTACAGACATATGCCTCTGATACGTCTTGTTGTCAGAGAGTTATCACTGAAGAAATCACCTGAGCCAGAAATATCTGTGCCTGTAGCATCGCTCCGTCGTCTGGAACGCCTTAAACAGCACATCCGCAAAAAACGGCATCAGCGTTGGACAGAGGTTATGGCCCTGCATAACAAGGGATGTAGTTTCAGGGAAATATCCCGTATTACAGGCCTGTCGCGAGTGACAGTCAGTCGCTGGGTGGGTTCAGGAACATTCCCTGAAATGTCAACTAGGCCTCCAAAGCGAGGGCTTCTGGACCCATGGAGGGAGTGGTTAAAAGAGCAACGAGAATGTGGTAATTATAACTCCGGCCGGATATGGCGGGAAATGGTGGCCAGGGGGGTTACAGGCAGTGAAACCATCGTCAGGGATGCTGTTGCCAAATGGCGTAAAGGCTGGATCCCACCGGTTACTACTGCCGCAAGACTTCCTTCAGTGTCCCGGGTAAGCCGCTGGTTGATGCCCTGGAGAATAATCAGGGGTGAAGAAAATTATGCTTTCCGATTTATTAGTCTGATGTGTGAAAAAGAACCGGAGTTGAAAATAGCGCAGCAACTGGTACTCGAGTTCTACCGTATTCTGAAAACCTAAAATAAATCACAGCTAAGCAGCTGGTTCACCCGGGTCCACGAAAGCGGCTCAGCAGAACTTCGGTGCGTAGCTGCGGGGATGGAAGCTGATGCTGCGGCTATATGTGAGGCAATCAGCAGTCGCTGGAGTACTGGTGTTGTCGAAGGTCATGTAAATCGCCTGAAGGTGCTGATACGCCAGATGTATGGTCGAGCCGGACTTGAACTACTTAGGCGGAGGGTAATGAGTCCACTGGCATGAAAATCTTCACCCAGGTTGCGGAAGAGCCACTTTTGCACTGTTCGTGACAGTATGGCCTTTATGTACTCACTTTGTTACCGGTAGCTGGATCATCACTACCGTGCTGCAAATGGTGGTGAACAGCATCAATTGTGGAATGAATGTTGCCGAAGCGACCAATGCGCCTCGTTTCCACTATCAGTGGTTGCCGGACGAGCTGCGTGTTGAAAAGGGTTTAGTCCGGATACGCTCAAGCTGCTGGATGCAAAAGGTCAGAAAGTGGCGCTGAATGAGGCGATGGGCAGCACGCAAAGCATTATGGTTGGGTCGGATGGTGAGTTGTACGGCGCATCCGACTCGCGCTTGGTGGATGATTTAACGGCGGGGTATTAATTGACATCCCCCGGCGCAATGTGCCGGGGGATAATGGTTTTATGCGGTCAATAATCGTCCGGGATTATCGATACAGAGTTTTTTGAGGATCGTTTTATCGACGCCGCGCTCCGCCAGATAGGCCAGAAAAACATCTGGAACAAATCCCCAGCCATTACCGCCATTTTTAGCCCACATTTGTTTAAGGAAGACATCGTGGCTGAGAACAAGCTGATCGGCGTATCCCAACTCAATGAGATGAGCGACGGCATCGGCAGTCTCCTGCACCCCTGGCGCTATTCCCTCTTTCGGGAAGGTAATGTCTAGGCCAATCATGTCGAATTCCAGCCAGACACCTTTATCAAGCATTTTCCGCTGATACGCCACGTCTTTTCCTGACGGATCCGAGTGTGCGAGAGAGACTTTATTTGGCGAGACGCCCATTTCACCTAACACAATGTCGAGTACTTCATCACCGCGACGAAGCCAGCCCGGCATGTGAATATTCATCGCCACATGAGGATTGTTAATCTGTGCCAGCGAGGCAGCCCGCAAGCTGTTATGCTCGGCTTCGGTAAATGTCGGTGAAACACCTATTTCACCGATCATTCCGGCACGAATATCCGTATCGCCAATCCCTTGATTCAATTCTTTATCGATCGTTGTCGCCAGTTCATCAACCGTTTTATGAATTCTCTGGCTTTCAAATTTTTCCAGGTAGGGGCCGGAGGAAGCAACAATATTCAGACCTGTTTTTAATGCGACTTCTCGTAATGCCTGCGCATCTCGTCCGATAGACTCAGACCCTGTGGCATCAATAATGGTGCGACCACCGAGCGAGATAAAGTTATTAATTTCGAAGATCACATCTTCAATAGGTTTGCGGTCCATATTATCAGCGCAGCAATAAGGATCGTGTTTTAATGCCCACTGGATTTCTGCCGTGACTTTTTTATCAACAAGCCGTTGTGAAAAAGGATAGCAAGGAGCATCCACAACAGAGGAAAGATCGTTGAACAGATGTTCATGAGGAAGTGTTAGCCCCATATCTTCACGGGCGACGGGGCCCGTCACAGTTTGTAGATAATCTTTCATGATTATACCTCCATTTTCTTCATTGTTTTCGAGGTTCTGTATTCCGGAATAGTGGTAACAATTGCACCGACCAGTGCAAACAGTGTTCCGATGATCGTGACCAGATAAACGCTATTGCCCAGCGATGGAATTAATACGTCAATCAATACTGATCCCAGTAACTGGCCCGCCGTTGAAGCAACCCCCAGCATCAGTAACCCCAGACCTCTGACCAAAATGGCCATTAAACCGATAGACATTAGTCCAAGCGGGCCGCCAAGATACATCCACCAGACATCTGGTAATTGAACAGTGACGTGCCCTAATGCGACACGAATAGCTAGCGCTGTGCCTAAAACACAAAATCCAACGATGAAATTCTAGGTGATTGAAACCAGCATGGATCCCGTAGCTTCAGCTACTTTTGCATTTCCAGCGGGCTGCCATCCTGCAAGCAAACCAGCTAAGAACGGAAGAATGGCAAGTAAGATGAAAGAGGTAGAATGCCACTGAGGTGACACAACAAAAATCGTAGCAATAACCGCAAATAATGCACCGATGATGCGATAAGGGGTAAAGTATTTTTTCTCGTCGACACCGATACCAAAGCGATCGCAAAGTAAACCAGACAGCAATAGCGCGGAGATCAGTGCGGTTTGAAACGTTGCGACCCCGAGTGCGCTGGCTGATGCGCCTTCAGAAAATACCACCATCGCTCCACAGAGACCGGCAAACCAGTTCCAGAGAGGAACTTTTCGGTTTTTAATCAGAGAAGGAATTGCCGCAAATTGTTGCCGGGTTTCTTTTCGCGCCATAATAATAAAAAACATCACGACTAAACCACTGGCAAAGGAGATAACTGCGCATGCATTACCATCCTGTAACCAGTGACCTAATTGACCATTCACCGCTGATTGCATAGGGGAGAGCATACCCGCAAGAATCGTGGCAAGCATCCATAAGGGAGTTGAGTACTTATTCTTTTTCATACATCAATCCTTCTATTATAGTAAATGGAGTAACTGGAGTTACCCCATTATTATTATTATCTTGCAATATGAGTCAGTATATTTACCCACAACGCGGTATAGAACGGCCAGGACATAAACTGCTGTGTACCCCAGTGCGGTGAACAGTCACTCATAAAGCAGGCTATTTTCCCGTTGTGATAGTTACCAAAGACCAGTAATGGAGCGTTGTTTATTGTTAATACCACCTCAGCATTTTCTTTAGCGATCGCCCGGTTATAACCTAGGAAAAAAGGATATTCAGAGAACCCTTTAATAACTGGATGTTCAGGTTGTGATGGCTGTGCAATAACACCCTCTGGTTTTTCGACACGATCGTCACCATCTAACATCGTAACCGGGAGCACATCAGCCAGAACTGTATTTTTATAATTGGCTTTTGCTTCAATTCCCATGAATGAGAGATAGCCGCCAATCATCAATAACCCACCACCGTTATTCACATATTCTTTAATCAGTTCGAGAGCGTTTGGTTTTATGCGAAGCTGATAAAAAGTATCATTTTGTAGCAGGAAAGTATTACTACCAATATCACTAATAACGCTCGTCGTGGTTATCGTGATGCCAGTATGAATAAGAATGAACTTATTTGGAATGCACAGATTGCCCAAAACTTCCTGAAAGGCAATGCCGCAACCATCAGTTTTGAAGTATATGATATTCTGCGGCAGCAATCTAATATCAGCCGTTCGTTAACAGCCGATATGCGTTCTGTTTCTGAATATAACGGAATTAATAGCTACTGCATGCTTCGTTTCTCTTATCGTCTGAATGTTTTTGGAAATAAAGAAGCTCGCGGCAATATGCGTCATGGCGGTTTTGATGGTGGTGGACCTCGTGGCCCGCGTGGTGGCTTTGGAGGTGGCAGACCACACTAAAGCAGAGTAATAGGTTTAAATAAAAACAGGAAGTCCCGGCACAACGATTCAATGTTGTTGCCGGGACTTCTTTGTTAATCCGAGAATTTACTCTATATTTGTTGTTTAGTATCCGTATGAAAGGAGATTCCTATGATTGATTGGAACTATATGCTTAGCCAGATAGCAACAGTGGCTTTTGATATTCTTTATTTTGGAGCCATTATCGGTACGATTGTCATCATCATTCTTGACAACCGGAATCCGGTTAAAACCATGGCATGGATACTCATATTACTTTTCCTTCCTATTGTCGGACTTGTCTTTTATTTTTTCTTTGGGCGGAGTCAACGTCGCGAACGTATCATTGGGCAAAAAAGCTACGACCGCTTATTGAAGAAACCAATGGCCGAATATCTCGCACAGGATTGTTCGGACGTTCCTTATGAATACTCCCGTCTTATTCAGCTTTTCCAGCAAACGAATCAAGCGTTTCCATTTGAGGGGAACCGTGTGGCAGTCTATACCGAAGGATATACCAAACTTCAATCATTGTTGCGTGAACTGCAAAAAGCGAAGCAGCATATCCACATGGAATATTACATCTTTGAAGATGACGCTATCGGGCGTATGGTCAGGGATGTGCTGATAGAAAGAGCTTCTCACGGGGTTGAAGTACGGGTTATCTATGATGATGTAGGTTGCTGGCATGTGCCTAACCGTTTTTTTGAAGAAATGCGCAATGCCGGTATTGAAGTCAGGAGCTTTTTGAAAGTACGTTTTCCCTTATTTACCAGTAGGGTGAATTACCGCAACCATAGAAAGATTGTCGTTATTGACGGACGCGTGGGCTTCGTTGGGGGAATGAACCTGGCAGAACGTTATATGCGTGGCTTTTCTTGGGGGATTTGGCGAGATACGCATATCATGTTGGAAGGCAAGGCAGTGCATGGTTTACAAACGGCTTTTTTGCTTGATTGGTATTTTGTAGACCGTACGTTGATAACCGCTTCCCGTTATTTTCCGAAGATTGACTCTTGCGGAAGTTCTTTAGTGCAAATTGTCACGAGTGAGCCTATCGGGCCATGGAAAGAAATCATGCAGGGATTGACTGTTGCCATTACCAGTGCAAAAAAATATTTCTATATGCAAACACCTTATTTTTTGCCTACAGAACCAATATTAGCAGCTATGCAAACAGCAGCATTGTCTGGGGTGGATATACGCTTGATGTTACCGGAACGTGCAGATAACTGGATAACTCATCTTGGATCGCGTTCTTATTTGGCAGATGTGATGCAGGCAGGTGTTAAGGTCTATTTTTATAAGAAAGGTTTTCTACATTCTAA